>Ga0209134_10000110_pt1 | contig 22678 bp, 23 predicted proteins | sample LauGreSp1BDMLBSN_2_FD_187566 | JGI IMG/M metagenome (GOLD analysis project Ga0209134, IMG submission 187566) | Freshwater lake microbial communities from Lake Michigan, USA - Sp13.BD.MLB.SN (SPAdes) (version 2) | ecosystem: Environmental > Aquatic > Freshwater > Lake | place: Lake Michigan, USA... | reverse complement strand
GCACACCCGCCAGAGCGGACCTACCCTTGCTGCATTCCTGCCCTGGGGGAGTTCAGTACGGATAACGCCGTACGAGGGATCTGGCGTAATCATAGGGATAGCCACCGATAGAGTTCACCTCCTCGGGAGGATTCGCATAGCGGCCGAGTGCGCACGCTTGGAAAGCGTGTATAGGGCAACCTATCGAGGGTTCAAATCCCTCATCCTCCGCTCCAAGGTGGGTCAGTCTTGAATCCATGGACCCCGGTGATTAAATAGACGTATGGGGCACAAATGCATCTGGTGCGGTTCCAATATGGAACCTAACGCCTTGTTTTGCGGTGAGTGCGGTTCACGTGAGGATGTTGCCGACGGACTGGAGTGCGGGACAAATCCAGAAAAAAACGAGTTAGTTTGTAATGGGTGTCGAATCCAACTTTCTTCACCCGAGAAAATTTACCATCTCAGTGAAAGATCTGGTTGCCTGGTTTATAGCCTCGAGTATTGCAAGAACTGTTATGAAGCAAGATTGATTGAACAAGCAAAATGGAAACAAATTTACAAAGAGGAAGAAAAAGCTGCAAGGGCACAGTGCAAAGAGTGCAGAAAACCTTTCCCGGGGATCTTTAGAAAAAAGAGATTCGCACTTGAACGTTCGTCTTGGGATCTAACTAGAGATTACTATTGCGAGGATTGTTTCTTAGCTTTACCAAAAAAAGAGAAACTGGATGATCCCAATGAACGTAATTCCTTCGATCCTTGGGGCTAATCCACTTCTATCTAGATCTCAACCCCAATAAACTTGGTCTGTAAGAACTCGTGAATTCCGTCGAAGCCACCTTCGCGGCCCAAACCTGATTGCTTCACGCCACCAAATGGTGCGGCCGGATCTGAGATAACACCCTTATTGATTGCAACCATTCCTGATTCCATCGCCTCTGCTGTGCGAAGTGCACGTGTGAGGTTTGATGAAAAGACATAACTAATCAGACCAAATTCAGTGTCGTTGGCCAACTCGATTCCTTCTTCATCTGTATCAAAAATAACGATCGGTGCGACCGGGCCAAAGATCTCATGAAGCAGAATCGGATTGTCTTTTTCAACGATCAATACTGTTGCTGGGTAGAAGGCGCCATCGCCTTCTGGCTTAACTCCACCCACTTCAACCTTTGCGCCAGCGGCGATTGATTGATCAACAAGCTCTGCAATCTTGTTGCGTTCCTTCATTGAGACAGAGGCACCAAGTGTTGTGGTTGCATCTGTTCCACGGCCCACAACGTAACTGCTCATGGACTTTGTCATTTCTGCAATAAATGCTTGTGCAATTCCACGTTGAACATAGATACGGTTTGCAGATGTGCAGGCAGCTCCACCGTTACGCATCTTTGCTAGTGAGAGCTGTGGAATAGTTACGGCTAAGTCTGCGTCATCATGAATAACAACTTGTGCGTTTCCACCAAGTTCCATCGAACAGCGAATAACTCGGTCTGCTGCCTCTTTGAGAAGAACACGACCAACTTCTGTTGAACCTGTAAAAGAAAGATTCTTTACTCGTGGATCATGCAACATCTTTGAAATTGCGGGTCCTGTTTTTTCTGGCAAGACTAAATTCAGAACACCCTTTGGTAATCCCGCGCGTTCCATCAGATCAACGATGTACATAGCGGTCAGTGGAGTTTCACCAGCTGGCTTTAAAATCATTGTGCAGCCAGCGGCAACTGCTGGGCCGATCTTGCGGGTTGCCATTCCTGCCGGAAAATTCCACGGCGTAATAAGAATAGAAAGACCAATTGGTTCATGAGTTACAAGGATTCGCTTGTCCCCCGATGGTGACTTACGGAAATCACCTGGTGTGCGAACCGCCTCTTCTGCAAACCAACGGAAAAACTCAGCTGCATATGCCGCTTCACCGCGAGCATCTGGCATTGCTTTTCCGTTTTCACGAGAAATCATGGTGGCGATAGCTTCATTTTCGGCTGTCATTAATTCAAAGGCCTTGCGCAAAATTTCTGAGCGATATCTGGGAGCGGTCCTTGCCCACGCTTTTGCTGCGGTGTCAGCAGCTGCGATTGCTGCCTCACAGTGTTCATCTCCAGCAAGGGCTACTTCGGCGATGATTGATCCGTCGCTCGGATCATAAACAGGCATCTTCCCAATTCCATCAACCCATTGGCCATCGATATACAACTGTGTGCGCATGGGCTAAAGCATACGCTTTACGCTTAAAACATTGAAGACCTAAGGCTTTCAGGTAGAGTGATGCTTATTAAATTGCAGTTAATGCAATAAAAAGGAGTTTCAGTGCCTAAGTCGTGGACCGATGATGCGCCCGCCCCAGAAGTCCTTAAAGATCATGCGCATCTGAAAGACTCATTCTTTTACACAATTAAGCGTCGGATTTTGGGTAACCCTCTCAATCGTCACACACTTAGCCATCAACGGTTAAACAAGCGATACGGATTAGGAATTCTTTCTTCCGACTGTATTTCATCTTCTGCTTACGGCTCAGAACAAATCTTGATTGCATTATTGCCAGCATTTGGCTTAGCAGCATTTGCAATTTTAATGCCAATGACCGCCGTTGTTTTGGTCATTCTATTAATCATCACCTTGTCTTATCGAGATGTCATCAATGTTTATACAAAAGTTGGTGGTGCATACATTGTTTCGCGAGATAATTTTGGGCCCGTAGTAGCTCAAATTGCAGCAGTAGCCTTGATGCTTGATTACATCGTAACAATCGCAATTCAATCAGCAGCAGGTGTTGCTGCGATTATTTCCACTTTCCCTTCGCTAAGTCCATACAAAATTCCCATGATTTTGGTTGTTATTGTTTTGTTAACATATGGAAATCTGCGCGGGGTGAAAGAAGCCGGTAAGGCCTTTGCTCTTCCAACTTATTTCTTCGTTGGTTGTATGTTAATTGTTTTCTCTGTTGGGCTATACAAGCAATTCAATGGAACGCTGATTCAACTGAGCGTTGAACAACCTGGTGCAATTGAAATTGGTCAAGAACAAGGATTGCTTACCTTTGCAGCGATCTTCATTCTTCTTCGTGCTTTTGCAAATGGTGGTTCTTCACTAACCGGTTTAGAGGCAATCTCGGATGGAGTTGCGCTATTTAAGACTCCAGAGCATGTAAATGCACGTAGAACCTTGTACATCATGAGTACGCTCCTTGGAACAATGGTTCTTGGAGTTTCTTGGTTTGCTCACAAGATCCATGCTGTTCCATACGAATCTGGCACCCCAACAGTTATCTCTCAGATCGCCAAAACAATCATGGGTGACGGAGTTGTTGGCCAGACCATGTTCGTGATGGTTCAGCTAGCAACAATGCTTATCTTGTTTGCTGGTGCTAACACCACATATAGCGCCTTCCCGCTGTTGGTTAACTTTGTTGCATCAGATGGCTACTTGCCTCGTCAGCTAACTAAGCGCGGGCACCGTCTTGCATTCTCTAACGGAATCTTGCTCCTGGCAGGTGGTGGCATCTTCTTAGTACTAATCACTGCTGGCTCGGTTGAGCACTTAGTGGCTTTCTACGCACTCGGAGTATTTACAGGATTTACTTTGGCAGGTTTTGGAATGACTCGTCACGCGTTGCGACACAAAACAGGTCAATGGCGAGCAAAAGTATTTATTAACGGCCTTGCCGGTTCAATTTCCCTACTTGTTGTAATCATTTTCTCTGTTGTTAAATTTACACAGGGCGCTTGGTTAGTGCTGATTACAGCTCCAATTTTAGTTATGGCATTTCTGCGTCTCCGTCGCCAGTACACGCGTGAACAGGAAGCGCTAGAAGTTAAGCAACATCAAGAGCGAGCAACATCAATCGCGCGCCACGATGTGACGGTCCTTGTAGACAATGTTGATATCGCAACAGTGGGTGCTATTCGATATGCGCGCAGTCTGAAACCTCGTAACTTATCTGCAGTCCACTTTGTAATTGATGATCGTCGTGCCGAAGAGATTCAAAAAGCTTGGGCTGCATCAGATGCATTAGATGATGTAACCCTCGAATTAATTGATTGCCCAGATCGTCGACTTGCAAATGCAGCATTGGATTACTCAATCCGAATGACTGAAAAGCCAGATGTTGAATTAACTCTGCTACTTCCCCGTCGTGCCTACTCTGGTTTCTTGGGCCGTTTATTGCATGACCAAACAGCTGAAGAAATTGCTGCACCAATTTCGCAACTTCCACGAGTTGTTGCAACGATTGTTCCATTCGATGTTGAACGCATTGCATCTGGAAAAACATCATTTACTGCTCCGGTTGCGACTGTTCAGAGAGTTTCACCTAAGACGGTTCAAAAAGTTGTCCCTGTTGATGTTGAACCAGTAAGTCACTACGCAGAGAATGTGACTCCGATCGGCAAAATTGAATGGCGCAAACGCGCGCAAGTCCAGGGTCGGGTGACTTCGATTAAGACGGCTCCCCGCGGATCTGCACCAGTGCTAGAGGTTGAGATCTGGGATGAAACAGGTGGTGTTTCATTGCAATTCTTAGGTCGTCGTGAGATTGCGGGGCTGGAGATTGGCTCTCAGTTGCGCGCCGAAGGCATGGTTGGTGAAGAAGAAGGATCTATGGTGATTCTTAATCCTTCTTACGAACTTCTTGTATAAAGGACTTAATTAGTTCGCCACATTCTTCGGCTAAAACACCTGCACGGACTTCGGTTCTAAAGGTACTTCTAGGATCGCGCAGTAAATCCCACACTGAACCAACTGCGCCAGCTTTTTCATCCCATGCACCAAATACAACTGTCTGTAAACGAGATTGGGCAATTGCACCTGCGCACATAACGCAAGGTTCTAGAGTCACAACAAGTGTGTGATCTGTTAAGTGCCAATCCCCCAGCTTTTCTGCTGCATTACGTATTGCAACTATTTCAGCATGAGCAGTTGGATCATTGTGTAATTCGCGCTGATTGTGTCCCGTTGCAATCAATACACCTGCCTTATTAAATATTGCAGCACCAACTGGAATATCGTGGCTTGCTAATGCGGTGCGCGCTGCGTCAAGTGCAACGTGCATCATTTCAATATCGTTCACAGATCCAATAACTCCGTGAATTGATCTCCAAATCCTAGACGAGCAGCAATTGCTTCAAGCTGCTCATCTGGAAATAACTCTTCGTCATCGCACAACGCAGTAATTTCCATACCACTCATACCAAGGTCTGCAAGAATTTCTATATGACCTACAGGTCCGGACTCTTCATCATCTTCCGGAATCGGAAGATCTGCAATCTCCATTAACTCTTCTGCAACTGGATAATCCAGGGCAGCAGTTGCATCACTTAAGAACAATGAAATATGTGAACCTAATACGCGGATTAAAATGAAAAATTCTTCATCGATTGCAATCAATGCAATTGAACCACCGTTAGTTTGTTGTGATTTCAAGCGAGTGATTATCTGGGCGATGTCATAAGGGTCTGGAAGTGTGCCCAGTGTCCAGCGACCATCCTCGTGCCAAGCCGCTACAGCAAAATCCATCTCACTTGTGAGGTCGGTTACTACATCGTCGATTGCGTCAAAGGATTCAATCTCTTCAACGAGGCCATCTTCGAAATCAGACATGTGCCCATACTTTCACTCATTGGAAAGGAATGAAACCCCTGTAAGGTAATACCCATGAAAGTACATGTTGCCAACCACCCACTTATCAATCACAAATTGACGGTTTTGCGCGACGAACGGACCGATTCACCAACCTTCCGCCGCTTAGTCGAAGAGCTAGTAACTCTTTTGGCTTACGAGGCAACCAGAGATGTCCGTACGCACCAAGTGGAAGTGACAACCCCTGTCACTAAAACTAAAGGTCAGAAACTGGCAGATCCTCGACCAGTAGTAGTCCCGATTTTACGTGCAGGGTTGGGAATGCTTGAAGGAATGAGCAAATTAATCCCAACTGCCGAAGTTGGATTTCTTGGCATGGTTCGAGATGAAAAGACTTTAGAAGCAACTACATACGCAAACCGATTACCTGATGATCTATCTGGCCGACAGGTTTTTGTCTTAGATCCAATGCTTGCAACAGGCGGCACCTTAATTATGGCTTTCCACTATTTGATTGACCTGGGAGCCACAGATATCACCGCAGTATGCATCTTGTCTGCTCCTGAAGGAATTGCTGCTGTAGAAAAAGAGTTTGCAAATAGCCGAGTGCCAATCACGATCGTTACTGGCGCACTTGATGAAAAGTTAAATGAGCACGGTTACATTGTTCCGGGCTTAGGCGATGCTGGCGATCGTTTGTATGGAGTTGTATAAATGGCATCAACCTCACCTGGATACGGAATCACCATTCGTGTCGAAGGTTCGCCAAGTACAAATCCCGTAGCACTTGCAACAACAGTAATCACCGGAGCAGGTGCAACTATTACAGCACTTGATGTTGTTGAATCTCTACTAGATAAAGTTGTCATTGATATAACTTGTGACACCATCGATTCACAGCACGCAGATGAAATTACTGCAGCAATCTCTCTCAACCCTGCTTTAACTGTTCGCAAAGTTAGTGATAGAACATTCCTATTGCACCTGGGTGGAAAAATTGAGATTGCATCTAAGGTTCCGCTAAAGACGCGTGATGATTTATCGCGTGCTTACACGCCAGGTGTTGCACGAATCTGCCAAGCTATTGTTGCCGACCCATCAGATGCACGTCGCTTAACAATTAAGCGCAATACTGTCGCTGTTGTTACCGATGGATCAGCAGTTTTAGGCCTTGGAAACATCGGCCCAGCTGCCGCATTGCCTGTGATGGAAGGCAAGGCGGCTTTATTTAAGCGCTTTGCCGATGTTGATGCGTGGCCTGTTTGTTTAGATACCCAAGATGTGGATGAAATCGTGCGCACAGTGCAATTGATCGCACCTGTCTATGGTGGAATCAACCTAGAGGACATCTCAGCCCCTCGTTGCTTTGAGGTTGAAGCCCGTCTTCGCGAGCTCTTAGATATCCCTGTTTTCCATGATGACCAGCACGGCACAGCAATTGTTGTTCTTGCCGCACTTCGTAACGCCCTTAAGTTAGTTAAAAAGGACTTAAAGTCAGTAAAGATTGTTCTTAGTGGGGTCGGAGCTGCTGGAAATGCAATTGCTCGACTGTTAACTCTCAACGGTGCTAGCAACATTATTGGCTTCAATATAAATGGAGTTATCCATCATGAAATGAATGCTGACGATGCCATGCAGCAATGGTTTATCGAACATAGCAATCCCCACAATTTCAAGGGAAGCATTAGCGACGCTATGGCTGATGCAGATGTATTCATCGGTGTGAGTGCGCCAAATGTTCTTACTGAAGCTGATGTTGCTTCTATGGCTAAAGGTTCAATCGTTTTTGCTCTTGCTAATCCAGATCCTGAAATTGATCCAGCCGTCGCCCGCAAGTATGCGGCCGTTGTGGCAACAGGTCGAAGTGATCAGCCAAATCAAATTAATAATGTTTTGGCTTTCCCAGGAATCTTTCGCGGACTACTCGATGCAAATGCTCACAAAATCTCAGATCAGATGCTCGTAGCTGCTGCAGAGGCGATCGCAGATTGCGTTTCACCAGAACAACTCAATGCTTCATTCATTGTGCCAAGTGTTTTCGATCCAAATGTAGTTAAAGCTGTGGCGGCGGCGGTTAAGAAGTCAGTGTGATTGAACTAGCTGCATCCTTTGATGAGCAATTTGCATCAATATCTCCCCTACTTCTTTATTTCATTATCGGGGCTATTGTTTTTGTTGAAACAGGCATACTTTTAGGCTTTTTTCTCCCGGGAGATTCAATACTCTTTAGCGCTGGTCTGGTTGCTGCTGCTCATGGTGAAGTTAGCATCGTTGCTTTAGTGTCCGTGATTTTTGTAGCTGCGTTTATTGGCGATCAAGTCGGATTTGTCCTGGGCAGGACTATTGGACGCCCCTATCTGGAAAAACATAAGGGGCCGAGGATTCAGAAAATGATTGAGCGCTCCGAGCGTTTTTATGAACAAACTGGTTGGTGGGCGGTAGTTGCTGCCAGATTCTTCCCGTGGATCCGCACTTTTGTTCCACCTATAGCGGGTGCCTCAAACATGAATTACTACAAGTTTCTCTCGGCAAATGCTTTAGGCGCATTGCTGTGGGGAGTTGGAATCACATTGGCCGGTTATTACGCTGCATCATTGCCGTGGGTTAAAACATCCTCTTATGCGATTGCGGCTTTCTTTATTACAGCCTCTGTGGTTTCTTCACTCGTAAGTTACCTACGCCACCGGCGATAACGCCTACATAAGTCATTGCAAGACCTGTAATTAAGTATGCGCTAACACTTACACCATCAGTAGGTGACACTAGATCAATAATCAATGATCCTGCTAGTTGACCACCAACGCTAAACAAGGTGAAAGTTAATACTCCTAGGTGTTGAACAATTGTTGATGTAAAAGCAATATAGATAACTCCAATTACTCCACCTGTGTAAATCCACCATGGGCCTGCAGGTAGTGGTGACAAATCATTCTGCCCGAGTACAACACCAATAAGGATGAGGATTACCAAAAATGTAGTTCCGGTAATGAAGTTAAGTAGGGAAGTTGTAAAACTTTGGTGTGAGTGTTCATTAATTTGGCCATTTAATGCTCTTTGCACGCCAACTACAGCTCCTGCAATACATCCAGCAGTAACTGCAATCATGGAAAGATTGGCTGCATCAATTCGATCCCAGACAGAAACCAGAACGGCAATAACGGTTATTACCGCCGCCAAGACGCGGCGGGGCGAGATCAGTTTCTTCCCACCACCAGTTAGACCAATGCGATCAACAACTAATGACATTGCGGTTTGTCCGGCTATTGAGGCCACCGAATAGATTGCAACACCAATGAGCGGAACGATCTGGGTCTGGATAGCAACAAAACTTCCACCAAGCGCACCAGCAAACAGCCTCCACCGAGCTATCTCTTTATGAGCAATTGCCGCCCTTAAGTTTCTAATTCCCTCTTTAATGTGTGGGGAGAAGGGTGTAATGATGAGGATTATGAGTAAACCTGAACTAAATGAAACGAGCGCTGCTTGAAGTCCGTTATCTAAACGGTGTGAAAGCTCTCCGTTGGCACGCGCCTGAAGCGCGATCAGAACACCAGAAAGTGCAGCTAAAAAATCTAAACGCATTATTTATGCGTGCCGTGGAACTCACGCTTATCTGCGATCCAATCCATCAGAGCAAAGAGAACACCTGAAATCACAAATGTTAGGTGAATAAGAATTCTCCAGATTGTTCCTTCTCCAACTTCTTCTTTTCCAGCAAGATTGATGAAATCCTTCAATAATTCAATAACTGAAATTGCAACTAGAGAGCCAATAAGTTTGATTTTCAAACCACTGAAATCAATTGTTCCCATCCAGTGTGGACGATCCTTCGACTCTGTTGCTACATCGATTCGTGAAACAAAGTTCTCATAGCCGGCAAAAATCACCATCAAGATCAGGTTAGCTAGAAGAGTTAGGTCTAGCAAGGCGAGCAAATCTAAAGTAAAAGTCTGAGCACTTGATTCGCCAACTTTTTCAAACATGTGGATGAATTCAACTATGAACCGGTAGGTCAATAGAAACAGGGTTCCAACTAGACCTAAGTACAAAGGTGCTAGCAAGAAACGGGAGCGAAAAAGGATGACTTCAACAACATGCGAAATTTGACTCATAGGCAAATTTTAACTTAACCCTCTAGTGAAAGGGTCACTTGGAGCCATTCCTCCTCTAGTTTCGTGGCTTCCAAGCCTAAAACTTCAAGCTCTGAAGCAATTGCGATCAAGCGCTCAGCATTAAATGCAGCACTTTCCTGCTCCACGATTAATGCAGCAGTAGCAGTTGCGCATTTTTCCATCTGTCGCTCAAGGCGAGTGAGATCCTTCTTTAATTGTCGCTGTTCTGCAGCATTTGAACTCTTCTTCTCTTTCACAACAGTTGAAACGGAGTTCAATGTCTCTAAACGTTGTTCAAGATACTCATCGACTCCGCGAGGTAGATCTCGCACCTTTTTGTCACCAAGTAACCCAACAAATCGATCGCAGACGCGTTCTAAGAAATACCTATCGTGGGAGATAACAATCAAGGTACCGCCATAACTATCTAGTAGATCCTCAAGCTCGGTCAGGGTTTCAATATCAAAATCATTTGTTGGCTCATCGAGCAATAAAACATTGGGGCTATCCATTAGTAAACGTGTTAGTTGTAAACGGCGTTTTTCACCGCCTGATAAGTCACCAACCGGCGTCCATTGAGATTCTCGATCAAAACCAAGCCGCTCGCATAGTTGTGAAGCAGAAAGTTCTCGGCCACCACCTAACTCAACACGGTTAGCAATTTTTTCAACTGCTTCTAGCACTCGCCAGGCTGGGTCTAGCTCATCTAAGTGCTGCGTTAAGAATGCTGCTTTAACAGTAACGCCAGTTACTAGTTTGCCAGTTGTTGGTTGAATCTCTCCTGTCAAAGTCCGCATTAATGTCGTCTTACCAGCACCATTAACACCAACAATTCCAATTCGATCTCCAGGACCAATGTTCCAATACAAGTCATCAATAAGCTCATTGTCCCCAAGCTTTACTTGGATATGGTGCGCCTCATAAACAGTCTTGCCTAAACGATTGAGTGCAAACTTTAGGAGTTCTCCTTGATCACGTGGTTCTGGTTCACCAGCAATCAAAGCATTTGCAGCATCAATTCGAAACTTTGGTTTTGATGTTCTTGCGGGTGCTCCGCGGCGAAGCCAGGCTAGTTCTTTCTTGATCAACATATTACGCCGCTGATCCATAACAGATGCTTGGCGCGAACGTTCGGCTTTAGACAATACAAATGCGCTATACCCACCGTCGTACTCTTCGACTTTTCCTTCAACAACTTCCCAGGTGCGCTCAGTTACAGCATCCAAAAACCAACGATCGTGAGTTACTACAACTACTGCTAGACCTTTTCGATTGTTGATGTAGGAAGCAAGCCAGGCAACTCCTTCAACATCTAAATGATTAGTTGGCTCATCGAGCAAAATTAAGTCAAGTTCATTAATGAGTAGTTTTGCTAATCCCACTCGCCTACGTTCTCCGCCAGATAACTGTCCAAACTTACGATCAAAGATGTGATCATCAAAGCTGCCAAACAATCCTGTAAAAACTTCTCGAATATTTGGATCACTTGCCCATTCATGTTTTTCAGCATCACCTAAAACTACTTCGCCAACCGTGCTTTCAGGATCTGCTAAATCAACTTGAGATAACAATCCAATTTTTGCAGAGTTTGATTTAGTTACACGGCCCGAATCAGGTGGTTCGATTCCCGCCATCACCTTCATTAATGTGCTTTTGCCTGAACCGTTTCGCCCAACAATTCCAATGCGATCGCCTTCTGACACGCCAAGTGAGACGCCTACTAAGAGCTCTTTGATATCAAAGGCTTTAGAGACATCTTCGATGTTAACAACATTGCGCGCCACGGTAGGAGAGCGTACCTTTCCCTTATGAAGGTAACTGACCGCGAATACGCGCTACAGCTAGATAAAAATGATCCTTTGGCCCATTTCAAATCACAATTTGTCATTTCCGACCCAGAAATGTGTTACCTCGACGGTAATTCATTAGGTCGCTTACCCAAGGCAACAGTTACTGCCATCAATGATTTCATGACCAAAGAATGGGGTCCAGAAGTCGTAACAGGATGGAGTCACTGGGTTGATGAGGCTCAGCCAACAGGGGATTTATTGGGTGAAGCCGCACTTGGCGCTGCGCCAGGCCAGGTATTGGTCTGTGACACAACTTCAGTAAATTTCTATCAACTATGTCTTGCGGCAATTCATGCACGTCCTGGGCGAAAAACAATAATTACTGATGCTGCTAACTTCCCAACAGATCGATACATTCTTGATGGAATAGCCAAACAATTTGGGTTAAACCTTGTCATCATCGATAACGAAGACCCTGCTGTCGCACACCATGAACGAATCACGACCGAAGTTCTTTCCCCTTATCTCAATAGTGATGTTGCCCTAGTAACTCTTGAAGTTATTCAATATCGCTCAGGTGCTCGCACAGATTTGAAATCCATTACAGATCAAGTCCGCGCAATCGGTGCTTTAGTTGTCTGGGATGCAAGCCACGCGGTCGGCGCAATTGAATTAAACCTGGATGCAAACGGTGTTGACCTGTGTGTTGGGTGCACATATAAATATGGAAACTCTGGCCCCGGTGCACCGGCTTGGCTCTATGTTTCGAAAAGAGTTCAAAAAGAGTTGCAAGTTCCTATCCAAGGTTGGTTTGCACAAGATGCACAATTTGAAATGGGACCAGTGTTTGAGCGTTCCCAAACAATTCGTGGTTTCCAGATTGCTAGTCCATCATTAATGGGGATCCGTTGCGTGAAGACCGCTTTTTCAATGATTAAAGAAGCTGGAATTGATGCAATCGCCCATAAGGCAGCAGTTGGAACACAAATGATGCTCGATTTATATGATGAATGGTTAGCACCTCTTGGAATCGAGTTAAACACTTCACGTGATCCTAAAGAGCGTGGTGGTCACATTTCACTTGTTCATCCTGATGCAGCACAAATATGTGTTGCAATGCGCACAATTGCAAATGTTATTCCTGACTACAGAACACCTAATTCAATCCGATTAGCTATTTCTCCCCTTCCAACTTCATATGTTGAAATCTGGGATGGCTTAGAACGAATGCGGGATTTAGTGGCATCTGGCCGCTATAAAGAAGCGGTAGAAGGTGGGTCTCGCGTCACATGAGCGAAAACTTTGATTCGGCACTTACATACACTTCATATTTAGCTGTAGATGAACTTCTTAAACTACAACGCCCCCTTTCTACTGGCCCAGAACATGATGAGATGCTTTTTATCATCATCCACCAAACATATGAATTGTGGTTCAAGCAATTAATTCATGAGTTCAAAGAAGCACAAATTGCTATGGAATCTGGCGATTCCTATTACTCATTAGCCATTTTGGGACGCATCAGAACGATTCTTAAAGTTTGTGTCACGCAAATCGATATTTTGGAAACTATGACGCCTCTGCAATTCAATGCATTCCGTTCATACCTTTCATCATCTAGTGGCTTTCAGTCTGCACAGTTCAGAATGGTTGAAGCGTTGTTAGGTCGCCGTGACAGCAAGATGGCTGGACATTTACCCTTAGATATTCAAGATCAAATCAAGGAAATCACAGCGCGCAACAGTGTGTGGGATTCAGCCCTTGTCTATATTTCCAAGCGTGGCCATGGGATTCCGAAAGATGTTTTAGATCGCGATAAATCAATCGCTTATGTCGCAAACACTTCTGTGCAAGAAGTTCTACTCGAAGTGCACCGTAATGATCCAGAATCAGCAATGGTGTGCGAACGTTTGGTAGATATTGATGAAGGCTTGCAGGAATGGCGTTATCGTCACGTGAAAATGGTTGAAAGAACTATTGGGCACAAGATGGGCACTGGAGGATCAAGTGGAACCGCTTATTTAGCTAGTACTTTGTTTAATCCAACGTTTCCAGATCTATGGGAGATCCGTTCTAGTTTTTAACTAGGTAAGCCCTTAATAACGATCTCTGAAAGATCTTTGCGTGTGCGTGGTGCAATTTCACGATCATATGCAGGACCTTCAAGTTGTTCTGCAGGTGCTTGCTTGCCAATGGCCATGATTACGATCGGTACTGAGCTACCAAATAATGGGGCAGCTTTTTCGCGATCAAATCCGCCCATTTGATGGACAACAAGTCCGCGATGTTGGGCCTCGATGGTTAATTGAGCAGCAGCTAAACCACAGTCATACATAAAAGATGAATTGGCTGAGCCATCTTCATTAGTAGCAACCCCGCCGATTGCAATAATTGCAGAGGCTCGCTTTGACCAACTTTGATTAAATGGCACTAAGCATTCTAGAAGAGCGTTGAAATTTGAATCATCCCTCTTGCCTGCAATAAACCGCCAAGGTTGGAGGTTATTTGAAGATGGTGCCCAGCGTGCCGCTTCAAGTAATCCGATCAAATCTTGATCTTCGATAATTGCTGTTGCATCTAGTGATCGTGGGCTTCGTCGCTCAGCAATTAGATTATTAATTTCTACGGAAGTGTCTGCTCTAGTCATCCCGAAAGCCTACCCGTGAACTACCGACTGAGATAAATGAAAATCGCAATGATTGACACCACTGCGCCACCAGAAATCAAAAAATACTTAACCCATGGCTTCATGCCAGTTCGTTCAGCAGTTCTAGCTGCAATTTCCTTGGTGCGCATCATGATTCGGCCTGCCCATGCAAACTCAGTTGCCAAAATACCTAAGCCAGCCAAAAGGATAAGAATTCCGGGACCTGGGCCAATCAATGCCACCGCACCAGCAACGGTAATTCCACCGCCGATTACTCCAATAATTACACGCCAGACTATTCGACCTGCTTGGGTCTTCTTAATCCATGAGCGAAAGTTCATTGTGTTTTCTTCTCAGCCATTTCTATTCCGTAGGCAGTAAATGCTATCTCTTCGCGACGCTTTCGGTAATTGGCCGAAGCGCCTTCAATCATATGTTCATACCTAGTTGATGACTTTATTAGTGGGTGCAGCTCTGCCGCAGTCTTGTGCTCACCAAAAATAGGATGTGTCTTATCGATTTCCTGCACCTTGCGATGTGGATTGATGTATCGATACACCAATGCAACTCTGCGTAAGCCAAGATTTGCCACATGACGCAGACCGCGATTGATGTGGTCCTGGGCCATGAGGCGTGCGAAGGTAAAATTCTTAGCTCGCACTGGAGTCTGTGTAAGAGCAAGTTCACACAACATTGCCGCAATCTCTTGCCCACCAGTTGTATTGGGTAACTCTGCACATTTCTCAGAAAGGCGTTTGCGGATAGCTGGATCCTGAAGCATCTTAACTTTTTCTGTTATGTCAGAAAGATCTGCTTGATCTGCGCGAAGAGCATATCCAAAATCATTGCACCACTTCGCACGAGCTTCTTGATCATCTGTTCCACGGATATTTGAAACAAAAACTGTTGGAACTTGTGCGGGCAATAGTTCATGAACACCGTTATATCCCGTTGCACAAATACCTGCGTCAAAGGCGTGTAACACCTTGGCGAGCGGGAAGTAGCGAACAACCTTTAGATCTAGACCTTCTGGTGCTAGTGAATTCCCATCTTTGTCAACTGGTGCTTTAGTCAAGATAACTTGTAGATCTTTCCAGCCGAGTAATCCAGCTAGCGCAGCTGTCATTTTTTCATTCACATCACTGTCACCGGTACCCAGTTGAACCAGCGCTGTTGGGCGGTTTAGATCTAAACCAAGTGCCCTGCGGGCATCATCGCGTGACATCGCATCTTCTTTGCGAAATAGTGAAACTGGTGCGGTTAAAACAGAGTCTTTACGTTTTGCTGTTGGTCCAAAATCATAAGCCCGTGCAATATCTCCTGGTTCAATGATTTTATCCATCATCTTTGATTGCAAACCTAAAATAAAGCGCTGCGGTTTCTTCTGCCACAATCCACGTCGAACCCATACCAACTTTAATTCTGGCTTGGCATTCTTTGCAGCAATCACTCCTGGATAGGGAACAACGCCATCAAATGACAATACTTTTGCGTTTGTTTCTTCTACTAAAGCTAATAAACGATCCCGCAAATACATATCCCATTTTTCGCGGCTCATCCACATACGATCTCTGCCTGGGATGTATTCGCAACGTATTCCCATAAATGCCGGCACTTCTGCGATACCACCTGCCATGGAAACAATAATTGGATTTGCTACCTCTTTAAGGGCAAGAGCAACTGCGCTTGCACGTGCAAGGTGTCCCATTCCAACACCATTGCTTGTTGCAAGGATGATCGTTGGTTTTTCCATGTGTATTAATTACTCCAAGAAGAATGTAGTGGTCGTCCCTCAGCGTAGCCTGCTGATGATTGAACACCAACAGTTGCTTTCTCAGCAAACTCTTCAATGTTCTTAGCACCTGCATAAGTAAATGAAGAACGAACTCCAGCAATAATTTCATCCAGCAAATCTTCAACCCCAGGACGTGAAGGGTTTAAATACATTCGGGATGTTGAAATTCCTTCTTCAAACAAAGCTTTGCGAGCGCGATCAAAGGCATCTTCCTGTGAGGTTCTAGCTGCGACTGCCCGAGCAGATGCCATTCCAAAAGATTCTTTGAAGAGTCGACCATTTGCATCACTTTGAAGATCTCCAGGAGACTCATATGTGCCCGCAAACCAGGAACCAATCATTACCTGTGATGCGCCAGCAGCTAGTGCGAGAGCGACATCGCGAGGATGACGGACGCCCCCGTCGGCCCAAACGTGTGCACCAAGCTTTTTAGCCTCTGTTGCGCATTCAAGGACCGCTGAGAATTGTGGGCGTCCTACCCCTGTTTGCATGCGTGTTGTGCACATAGCACCTGGTCCAACACCAACCTTAATAATGTTTGCACCTGCCTGAACTAAATCATGTGTTCCTTGGGCTGTAACCACATTGCCGGCAACAATTGGAATTGTTGGATTTATACTACGAATAGCTGCTAACGCTTCCAACATCTTTTTCTGATGCCCGTGCGCTGTGTCTACAACTAAAACATCTGCCCCAGATGCGATTAGAGCTGCAGCCTTTGCTGCAACATCGCCATTAATTCCCACAGCGGCCGCAATCCGTAACTTGCCCTGTGCATCTAATGCAGGTGAATACAAAGTTCCACGCAATGCACCAAGTCTTGTCATGATTCCGACTAAATCTCCATTGCTCGCAACAACAGGTGCCAGTTTGTGACGATGCTGGTTTAGAAAATCAAATGCTTCTCTCGCGCCAAGTGAATCAGGCATGGTTATTAAATCTTTGCTCATGACTTGATGGAGTTGTGTAAAACGATCAACGCTCTTGCAATCGTCTTCAGTAATTATTCCCGCTGGTTTGCCATCTTCAACAACTACTACCGCGCCATGCGCTCTCTTATGTAACAAGCTAACCGCATCAGCAACTGTTGATTGGGGTGACAAAGTAATTGGTGTATCAAAGAAGGGGTGACGTTCTTTCACCCATTTGATGACTGAATCAACTACAGCGTGCGGAATATCTTGCGGAATAACAGTTAAACCACCTCGACGAGCCATTGTTTCGGCCATGCGACGTCCGGCAATAGCTGTCATGTTTGCAACAACGAGTGGGATTGTTGTTCCAGTGCCATCTATGGAAGAAAGATCAACATCCATTCTGGAAGAAAGTTCAGATCTACTAGGCACCATGAAAACATCGTCGTAGGTGAGGTCGTGAGTAGGTTCGTTTATGAATCGCACGTAGGCTAACAATACTCAGGTAGAATAGAAGAATGTCTAAACCACTCATTTCTGTACGTGGCTTGACCAAGGTTTTCGGGGATTTCACCGCTGTAGACGGCATTGATTTCGATGTCGCCAAGGGTGAGTCCTTCGGATTACTTGGACCTAACGGCGCAGGTAAATCAACAACTATGCGCATCTTGGCCGCAACCTCTACCCGCACATCAGGCACCGTTGAGATCTTGGATAAAGATCCTGAAAAATTCGGTCCTCTTGTTCGTGCGCATTTAGGTGTTGTGCCGCAGCAAGATAACTTAGACGGCGAACTAACAGTTAGCGAGAACCTATATATCTATGGTCGCTACTTTGGTCTTTCTAAAAAGTTTATCAAGGGCAAGATTGAAGAACTTCTAGAGTTCGCACAGCTTGAAGAAAAGCGTGATGTAAAAGTTGAAGCACTCAGCGGTGGAATGAAACGCCGCTTAACGATTGCCCGCGGACTTGTTAGCGAACCAGATATTTTGCTCTTGGATGAACCAACTACTGGTCTAGATCCACAAGCACGACACATTTTGTGGGATCGCTTGTTCCGTTTAAAGGAACAGGGCGTAACCCTAGTTTTAACAACACACTTTATGGATGAAGCAGAACAGTTATGTGATCGACTTGTCGTGATGGACAAGGGCGCCATCATGGCTGAAGGTTCACCTCAAGGTTTGATCAAAGAGTACTCAAGCAAGGAAGTTCTTGAGGTTCGCTTTGGTAGCGATCGCAACAAGGAAGTCGCTCCGCAGTTAACAACAATGTGCGAACGTATGGAAATTTTGCCGGACCGCATATTGATGTACACCGAAGACGGAGAAAAACTCCTAGAACAAATTGCTGCTGCCAAGATGCACCCAACTACTTCTTTAGTCCGCCGAAGCTCACTTGAAGATGTGTTCTTGCGTTTAACTGGAAGAACTTTGATTGAATGAACACAGGTATTGATGTTGTCCAGATTCAACGTTTTGGAGCTTTCTATATAGCTGCAGCGCGATTGCGATCTATGGCTAAATGGAAGTCGATTATTGCGGCTGTAGACATCGGAAACCCCCTGTTTTATTTGATTGCAGTGGGTGTAGGAATCGGCGTGCTGGTGGAACAAGGTTCGGGAACAAGCGGCACAAGCGGCATTAAATACATTGCTTTTATTGCACCTGCTCTCCTGGCTAACTCGGCAATTGCAGCCGTTATGGATGAAACAGTATTCCCAACTATTGAAGGCTTTAAATGGCGCAAACTCTTCTTTGCGCAAAACGCAACTCCCATTACAGGGCGCCAAATTGCATTAGGTGTTTATCTCTCTGCACTTTGCCGCGCAATAGCTAGTGTTTCGATTTATTACATCTTGCTTCTAGCATTCGATGTGGTGGATTTTGGTCCAAGTGTTTTGCTTATCCCCATAGCGGTTCTGGGTGGTGGAGCTTTCGGCGCCGTTATTTTGTTTGCTGCCGCAATAATTGAAAATCATGATCAATTTTTCAATATTCTAGGTCGTTTAGTAATCATGCCAATGTTTTTATTTTCCGGAACATTCTTTCCTTTATCTTCAATGCCAATTTATCTACAACCTATCGGTTGGGTTTCTCCGTTATGGCATGCGACAGAGCTTGGACGTGAAGCGGCCTTCGATTACGGAGTCAGCACGCTGATGATGACAGTTCACATAACATTTTTATCCGTCTTGGTCATGATTGGTCTATTCCTTTCAATGCGCCAATTTGAACGGAGGTTGGCAAAGTGAGTGCTGCTGTTGAAATTGCAGAGAAGAACAAGTCCAGTGCCATGTATGCCGGTCGTCCTCAAGTATTGCTCGAAAGAGGTTGGTTAGCTTTTAGATCATCAAACTGGGTCCCTGTTGTTACAGGTTTTGTTGAGCCAGTTCTTTTCTTGTTGGCATTTGGTTATGGCATGGGAACTCTTGTTGGAGATGTAACAACTGGAAGTACAACAATTGATTACACCTTGTTTATTGCACCTGGTTTACTGGCAAATAGCGCCATGAATGGTGCAATTTATGATTCAACCTGGAATGTCTTTTGGAAACTCAATGAGTCCAAACTCTATAAGACCATGCTCTCCACGCCTTTGGGGCCACTAGATATCGCGCTCGGTGAGATTAGTTGGGCGCTGATTCGTGGCCTGGTGTACTCACTTGGCTTCCTAACCGTGGTCACCGCTTTGGGACTTACGCCTAGTTTCTGGGCGATACTGGCAATTCCGGCGGCATCATTAGTGGCATTTGGCTTTGCTTCATTTGGAATGGCTGTGACCTCTTACTTTAAGACCTACCAACAAATGGGTTTCATTAACATCATTCTCTTGCCGATGACATTGTTCTCAGGCTCTCTATATCCAATCTCTGTCTACCCAGATTGGCTAGAAAAGATCATCATGGCTTTGCCACTCTGGCATGCGATCGAAATGGTAAGAGCCTTTTGGTTTGGAAATCTCACTTCAGGCGTGCTTGTCCATATCGGATACTTTCTTGTGATGATCGCACTTGGACTTTATGTTACTTCTCGCAGATTGCGTGCACTGTTCCTTCGTTAACCAATAGTAAAAGTTGCATCCTTAACTAACGGAGGGCACTTCCAGCCAGGGGCAATTACTGGTTCAAAATGCCACCACTCGTTTTCATAAACACGACAAAGGCCAAACTTTGAGCCATTCACTTCTAGCCACCCAGCACCAACTGGCTCGTCTGGGTAATTAACATCTATCGCAATTCCCCATGGATGATGTGAGACAAGAGGAGGCGCAACCCACTTACTCGCTTCTGCTTCAGATCCATACTTCTTTACAGCTTTTGTAAAAAGACTTTTTTGATATGCCAGACTTCTATACCCTGAAGCAATAAATATCGTTTGCCCATCTTTTTTTGCAGCAGCTTGCGCTGCTTTGAATCGGTACAAGACTTGTTTATCAATAGTTTTTGGGCGAGTCATTGAACGCGGTATGGCACCTGCCCCTAATGAATACTCTGTTTTTTCACAGCCTTTAACAACGTTAGAAACACGAATTGTGTAACTTTTTTTATCCGCACAACTTAAAGGAATTGTGAAGGATGCGTGAGAAACCCCATTTATTGCCAAAAAAGCCATTAAAAAGGCAAGAAACGCCCGACTTTTACGCATGCCCTGAGTCTAGCGGGGTTGCTTTTTAAATAAAGAGTGAGAGAATTACGCCTAGTTAAGAAATTAACTAAAAACGAACCGGGAGAGTACTTCTCAAACGAGTTTCAAAAGCTGAAACCTTTGCCGTACAAGTTTTACAAATGCTGACACAGAGTAACCACAAGCAAACATTTAGATTTGTTCCTTCTACATCAGTTCCAGTAGACCCCAAGCGGGTTGAAGCTATTCTCAAGCAAGAATGGGAACTATTTACTAAAAATACTGGCAAGAGTGCTGAAGAGAGCTGCCGTTCATTTAAAGCCCTGCCATTAGGCGTTACATCTAGCTTCCAGCACTGGGATCCATACCCAATCTCAATTGTCTCTGCCAAAGGCGCATATATGACCGATGTCGATGGCCGCCAGCTCCTAGATCTATCTATGGGCTTTGGTGCAATGTTTGCAGGACACCTCAACCCAACTGTTATTGAAGAGATTCAAACTTCTTTAAAAACAGGAATGCTCTTTGTTACACCATCACCAACTTCAACTGATGCCGCTGAAATGATTTGTAAGCGATTCAAGATTGATCAAGTTCGCTTTACTAACAGCGGAACTGAATCAACAATGTATGCAGTTCGTGTTGCGCGTTCTGCGACGGATAAAATGGGAATTCTTAAGGTCGAAGGTGGTTACCACGGTAGCTATGACCCATTTGTTGTCTCAAGCAAGCCCGCCTTAAACAAGGCTGGCAATCCTGAAGAACCAACTCCAGTAATCGATACAAACCTGGTTCCTGGTGACATTTATGTTGTCCCTTACAACAATGTTCCTGCACTTGAAGCAATGCTTGAGAAGAACGCTTCTAAGATTGCCTGCTACATCGTTGAGCCAGTTCTAGAAAACCTTGCAATTGTTTTGCCAGATGCTGGTTATCTAGAGCGCGTGCGCGAGTTGTGCGATGAATACAACGTTGTTCTAATCTTTGATGAAGTGAAAACTGGTCTAACAGCTGGTGCTCATGGAGCCTCTGTTCGTCTTGGTGTTGAGCCAGATCTCATCACCCTTGCAAAATCAATCGGTGGCGGAGTTCCGTTAGCCGCTTTTGGTGGCAAGAAGAAGTACATGGATTTTGTTACAAACGGCAAAATGGCGCACTTTGGAACATTCAACGGTAATCCCCTTGCAATGGCTGGTGTTCGCGCAATTGATCGCCTTTGCACAGATGAAGCACTTGCTGCTGCTGAAACCCTTAATCAGCAAGCACTAGATCGCATCAGCGAAATCATTGATGAGTATCAGTTGCCTGCACATACAGTTGGGTTTGGCGTAAAGGGCTGTGTTACTTGGTCTACGACACCAGTGCGCAACTATCGTGACTACAAAGCAACAGATTTTGGTATCGCTGAAGCACATTGGTTGTTCGCCCTTAACCGCGGAATTATTACTCCTCCGGGATTAGATGAGCAATGGTTAATTTCTTTGGCCCATGGCCAAACAGAGATTGACTTGCTTGTTGAAGATTTCCGCGAGTTTGCTAAAGCACTGCGAGCATAGCCCGCACAGCTGTAACCATCTGATCTAAGGGCATTGTTGGTAGCCCTGGAAATTCTGCTGCTTGTGAATCCATTAAAGGAACATGCACAAACCCACTCCGAACATCACTTCCCGCAAACTTATTCTGTGCAACATAGAAAACATGATTACACAAAAAGGCACCCGCACTCAATGAAACCGCAGCTGGTATTCCTTGCGCTTTAATCGCCGCGACAATTTCATTTACTGGCAGCGTTGAAAAGTAGGCATCTGGACCATCTTGAAGAATCCTCACATCATTTCTTAAAACACCTTCATTGTCTGCAAGACGTGCATCATCTAGATTAATTGCGACGCGCTCAGGTGTTATTGCTGTTCGACCCTCTGCTTGTCCTAAGCAAATAACAACATCTGGTTTATGTTGTTCAATTAATGACAACAATCGCTCGGCGGATTGCGCATATGCCACAGGCAAGATCGCGGTAACAATGTTGTCACCACTTATCTGCTTAATAATCTCACTTGATGGGTTTGAGGTTGCGGTTCCAAAAGGCTCAAAACCGGTCAAGAGGATGGTGGTCATCCCTGAACCCTACTAAAAAGAAGAAAAGCCCCCGGTGTGAAAGGCACCGAGAGCTTAACTTGTGCGCGCGAAGGGATTCGAACCCCTAACCTTCTGATCCGTAGTCAGATGCTCTATCCGTTGAGCTAC
>Ga0209134_10000109_pt1 | contig 22725 bp, 38 predicted proteins | sample LauGreSp1BDMLBSN_2_FD_187566 | JGI IMG/M metagenome (GOLD analysis project Ga0209134, IMG submission 187566) | Freshwater lake microbial communities from Lake Michigan, USA - Sp13.BD.MLB.SN (SPAdes) (version 2) | ecosystem: Environmental > Aquatic > Freshwater > Lake | place: Lake Michigan, USA... | reverse complement strand
AATAGCCTAAGAGGTAAAACATGAGTAATTACACCAAATCAACGAATTTTGCTACTAAAGATAATCTATCGCCTGGCAATCCTTTAAAGATTGTCAAAGGTACTGAGATTGATACTGAATTTAACAACATTGCCACTGCTGTTGCGACTAAAACAGATAATGCTTCTGCCGCAATTACTGGCGGTACTATTGTTGGTATTACAGATTTAGCAGTTGCTGATGGCGGTACAGGTGCTTCTACTGCTACTGCTGCCCTGAACAACCTTTTGCCTACTCAAACAGGTAACGCAAACAAGTATCTCCAGACTGATGGCACAAACGCCACATGGGATGCAGTAAGCCTTTCTACTTCTGACATTACTGGCACTCTGCCCGTTGCTAATGGTGGTACTGGTGTAACTTCATCTACAGGTACAGGCTCTGTAGTGTTGTCAAACTCGCCAACACTGGTGACTCCCGCATTGGGAACTCCTGCTTCTGGTGTGGCTACAAACTTAACTGGTTTGCCCTTGACTACTGGTGTGACAGGTACTTTGCCAGTTGCTAATGGTGGCACAGGAATTACATCTTTGGGAAGTGGTGTAGCTACTTTCTTGGGCACTCCTAGTTCTGCTAACTTGGCTTCTGCCGTTACTGACGAAACAGGATCAGGTGCTTTGGTGTTTGCCAATAGCCCAACATTGGTCACTCCTGCCCTTGGAACACCCGCTAGTGGCGTTTTAACGAATGCTACTGGCTTGCCTATCAGTACAGGCGTTTCAGGTCTTGGAACAGGCGTAGCAACCTTTCTAGCGACTCCCTCAAGTGCAAACCTAATCTCTGCCGTAACAGATGAAACAGGAACAGGATCATTGGTCTTTGCAACAAGTCCTACACTGGTAACACCCGCTTTAGGCACTCCTTCAGCTTTGGTAGGAACTAACATTACAGGTACTGCCTCTGGTTTGACAGCAGGTAATGTCACGACTAACGCTAACTTAACTGGTGCGGTCACTTCTGTTGGCAATGCAACATCTTTGGGTTCATTTAGCTCCTCCAATCTTGCAGGTGCTTTAACAGATGAAACAGGTTCAGGTTCAGCAGTATTCGCTACTTCACCTACTTTGGTAACTCCTATTCTTGGAACACCTACTAGTGCCACTTTAACAAACGCTACAGGTCTTCCAATTTCCACAGGCGTATCTGGTCTAGGTACTGGTGTGGCTACGGCTTTGGCTGTGAATGTTGGTTCTTCTGGCGCACCTTTAGTCAATGGTGGTGTTCTTGGAACTCCATCTAGCGGTACTGCTACAAACCTTACAGGCTTGCCTATCTCAACTGGTGTGTCAGGTTTGGGAACAGGTGTAGCGACTGCTCTGGCTGTCAATACAGGCTCTAGCGGTGCTGTTGTTGTTAATGGTGGTGCTTTGGGTACTCCTTCTGGTGGTACTGCAACTAACCTTACTGGACTTCCTTTGTCCACAGGTGTAACAGGAACACTACCAGTAGCCAACGGAGGCACAGGTCAAACATCTTACACAGATGGTCAACTGCTTATTGGTAACTCAACAGGTAATACGCTTACTAAAGCAACCTTGACTGCTGGAACAAACGTCACGATTACTAATGGTAATGGTGCTATTACGATTGCAGCATCTGGTGGTAGTACATCTCCTGGTGGTTCAACCACTCAAGTTCAATACAACAATGCAGGTGCATTTGCGGGTTCTTCAAACTTTATATTTGATGGCACTAATGTAGGTATTGGTACTACAACGCCTGACACTTTGCTTCATGTTTATAGAGCATCTGGAAAAGTTGCCACATTTGGAAACAACGTCAACAATAGTGGTAATTATGTTGTTGTTGCAGGGACAGTCGCTAATAAAAACTGGGTTCTCTCAAATAACATGATTGCTGGAGGTGAGTTTGGTATTGGCCTAACAAGTGCTGCAGGCGGTACAACAATTGGGTCGTCACATAGTTTTAGTATTCTGCAAAACGAAACAATTAAGACTGTATCAACAATTTCTGTAGGCAATGCAACCCCATCAACAAGCGGTGCAGGTATCACCTTCCCCGCAACTCAATCAGCATCATCAAATGCTAATACGCTAGATGACTATGAAGAAGGTACTTGGACACCTGCTTGGGCATTTTCAACAAGTGGTAGCGCAGTAGTTACTGTTTCAGCCGCGACTTACACAAAGGTCGGAAGGCTTGTAACGGCTACAGCCTACTTTTTTACAACTTCAATCAGCTCTCCATCCGGTGACGCAACAGTAACTGGGCTGCCTTTTACATCAAGTAGTGCTACCCGTGCTGGAGTTGCAATAGGTTTTGCTCAAAGATTTCCAACGTCACTAACTCTTAGGGCGTATGTGGAAGCCAGCTCAACATCTATTATTTTAACAAAAAGCGCAACAACTGAGGACCCAACAGCTCTTGCTGGTAGCGATTTCAGTTCGGGTGGTCAGCATAATCTTTTACGCATAACAGTTAGTTACGAAGTTTAATTAACTAAGTTGGATTACTTAGTCGGACACTTAACCAAAGGAAAATTATGTCACTTACAAAACAAACAGTCGTTGACCAAATTACAGTAACCGAGAACGGAATCGTTCTATATCGTGAGGCTACACGCATCATGGAAGATGGCAATCAACTAAGCCAAACCTACCATCGTTCAAGCCTCACACCCGCACAAGATTTAACAGGAGTTCCTGCTAATGTTGTTGCTATCTGCAATACGGCTTGGACTGCTGAAGTAATTGCGGCTTATCAAGCGGCACAGGCTGCGGCTGAAGCGGCACGAAATACTGTTGCTTAAAGCAAGTTCTGAAAGAATTGGAGTAAATAATCATGGCAGTAACTAGCGCACAAATTGTAGATTTCTTGCTTGCTAATCCAGGCTTGAGTGATGCCGAGATTGTTTCTTCAATGGAGACTTATGGGGTATCTCCTGCTCAAATGGCTGCGGCTGTTGGGTTGGATGAAGGTGCGGTTGCGGCTCGTGCTGCGGCTACTATTCCTGAAGGACAAGCAAAGCTACTTGGCGACACATGGGTACAACCTGTATATCAAATCATTGGCTCTGGTGAAGATCGTCAAGTTGGTGGGATTGAGAATGTTCTTACCTACAAGACTACTGGTGGAATTAACGATGCAGTAGCAACAGGTACTGATATTCAGTATTACTCGCCTACTGGTGAATACCAACAAACAACACAGACTCAACCAGTTGCAGGTTCATTCTTAGAAGGATTGGGAGAAGCTCTTACAGACCCTGTAGTTTTAGCTGCTTTAGCAGGTGGTTATGGTGCTGGATTGTTTGGTGGCGCAGGAGCGTTAGGTGGCGCAGCGACTCTTGGAGCTACTGGTTTAACTGCCACTGAATTAGCTGCACTTGATTTAGCACTTGGTGGTGCGGGTGGTACTGCGGGTGCTGCAAGTCTTGCGGGCGCATTGACCACTGGTGCAGCTACTGGTTTAGGAACAGGATTGGTAGTTGATGGCGCAGCGGGTTTGGGTACAGGTTTAGGAACAGGAACGGGATTAGTAGTTGATGGTGCGGCTGGTCTTGGTGGCGGTACAGGATTGACTGTAGCGGGCGCAGGTGGCCTTGGTGGTGCTACAGGTGTAGCAGGGCTTGAGGGTGCTTTGGGTACAGGTCTAGGTACTGGCGTTGGAACTGGTTTGGGTACTGGAACAGGTACTGGACTTATTGCAGGTACAGGCTTAACAGGTACTGGTGTACTACTTGATTCAGCTCTTGGTACAGGTTTGCTAGGAACTGGTACAGGCGCACTGACAGGAACTGGAATTCTTACTGGCTCTGGTCTTGGAACTACTTTATTAGGTACAGGAACAGGAACAGGTGTTACTGGTGCTTTAACAACTGGTGTAGGTACAGGATTGGCTACAGGATTAGGAACGGGCGCACTGACCACAGGTGTTGGAACAGGACTTGGTACTGGCCTTGCAACTGTTGGTACAGGTGTAGGTACGGGTCTAGGAACGGGCGTTGGTACTGGTCTAGGAACAGGTTTGGGAACAGGCTTAACGGCTGCTGCTACAAGTGGTTTAACTGCCGCACAAATCGGTGCTTTGTTATCTGGATTATTGACTACTGGTGGTGGACTTGCCCAACAACAAACTTCAGCAGAAGCCGCTAGATTGGCTCAAGCTAGGATTGATGCCGAGACTGCCGCTGCTAAACAAGCCGCAGCATTTCGTCCAGTTGGAATGACTACTCGCTTTGGAACTTCGCAATTCCAAATTGATCCTAGAACGGGACAGTTGACAAGCGCAGGTTACACATTAAGTCCCGAAGCCAAAGCCCAACAAGATAGACTTATTGCTTTGTCAAACGCAGGTTTAACGCAAGCAGAAGGCGCACAAGCACAATTTGCACCTCTACAAACTGGCGCACAAAGTCTGTTTGGCTTAGGTCAAGGCTTCTTAAATGCTCAAAATGATCCTCGTTTGGCACAGATTGCTTCTCAGTATTTAGCACAATCTCCAGAGAGTCAGCGTTTAACAGCACTTGGTGGTGATTATTTAACTCAATCTCCTGAGAGTAAACTTTTAACTGCGCTTGGCAGTCAATACATTGCTCAATCTCCACAAGAAGTAGCCCAAAACTACTTGAATCAGCAAATGGCTTTGTTGCAACCAGGCAGAGAGCTAGAGTTGGCTAATCTGCAAAACAAACTGCAACAACAAGGTCGTGGTGGTTTGTCAGTGGCTCAAGGCGGTACTTTAGGTGCTACTACTCCTGAGTTACAGGCTTTGTATAACGCTCGTGCTACTCAAGAGGCTCAATTGGCTGCTAATGCCCAACTAGCGGGTCAACAACAAGTTCAGTTTGGTGCTGGCTTAGTTGGTACTGGTCAGCAACTTGGAATTCAAGGTCAACAGTTTGGTGCTAATTTGATTGGTACTGGACAACAACTTGGCATTCAAGGTCAGCAGTTTGGCATGGATACTTTGGCTAGACAACAAGCTCTTGAGCAACAAAGAATTGGCTTTGGCTCTGGATTGTTTTCCCAAGGTGCGGGACTACAGAATCAGTACTATGCTGGTCAACAAGCCGCTTATGCGCCTTATACGACTGCTATGGGACAAGTACAGAACTTGGAAACCCTTGCTCAACAACCCTATAACATGAGTTTGGCTCTTGCTCAACAACAAGCACAAGCGGGTGCTAATGTTGGTCAATTAGGACTTCGTGGTGCAGAACAAAGCGTAGCACTGGCGACAGGAAAAGCCGCTACTACTAATCCTTATTCAACATTATTAGGTGGTTTGGGTGCTTCATCTGCTTTCGGCACAGCCCTTGGCGGTTTATTCTTGTAAGGATTTAACATGGCAGAAAATATCGTAGCGGGTTTGTTTGGACTAACCCCACAAATGTATGGTGAGCAACAAAGAGTAAGTGCTTTACAAGAAGGCATTAACCTTGCTCAACTAGACCCTGCTTCCCGTGGTGCAGCAATGACCTATGGCGGTGCTAGAGGTCTTGGTACTGCTATTGGTGGTGCTATGGGTGTAGAAGACCCTCAGTTGAAGATGATTAGTGCTAGAAACACTATCTTTCAACAGATAGATCAATCTAATCCTGAGTCTATGGTGAAAGGCATCAAGATGTTGTCACAAGCGGGAGATCAACAAGGTGCTATGGCTCTTGCAGAATACTATCGCAAGGCTCAAAGCGAGACTGCTTTGGCTCAACAACGTACTGCTGCGGCTAATCGTGAGCGTGTTCAATCAACTCCAGAAAAGATTTTGATTGCCAATCAACTTGCTCAATTAAACACTGAGTTAGATGTCTTAACTCAACAGCCATCATCTCCAGAAAGAGATGCGAAACTAAATCTTACAACTAGAAAACTTGAAGCCCTTGAGCAACAGGTTGAAAAACCAAACAAAACAGTTGTTGTTGGAAATTCTTTAATAGATGCTGTTACTGGTTTTGAGTTATATAAAGGCCCTGATGCTCAGAAGTACTCAGAGTTTGCTAAAACATTGATTGATGCGGGTCTGAAACCAGGCACTGAACCTTTCCAAAAACGTATGCTTGAATACGCAACTAAAAAAGTTGAGGGAGCTGGTAAAGGCACTGGTAACGTCACTATTGGTGGTATCAATGTTGATACAGGTGAAGCGGCTAAAAAGGCTGGTGCAATTATCGGCACAAATGTAGCAAATATTGAAAATCAATTTTCTTTGCAAACCGCCTATACAGATGCTCTTTCCTTGTTAGATCAGGGAATCTATGGTGGAGCTATTGGCCCTGAAAGACAATTCATAGCCAAATATACTGGTATTGGTAGCCCACAAAAAGTACAAAATACTGAAGTATTTATGGCTAACATTGGTGAGATTGTTATTCCTCGTTTGGTACAGTTTGGTGGTAATGACTCTAATGAAGAACTTAAATACTTGCAAAACGTTGTTGCTGGCAATCAAAGACTTGAACCTGAGTCAATGAAGCGTATTTTAAAGAGCGCAGAAAAGAAAGTTCAAAACAACATCAAGCGTTTGGCTTTACAAACACAATCGGCTAAAGGTGGTACTGAGCTACCAATTAGCCCTGTTGTTACACCAACACAAACGCCAACAAAACGTTTGAACCCGCAAACTGGAAAAATTGAGAACATAAAAGGGGATTGATATGGCTATCTATGTTCAAGTAGGAAAAGATGTAGTTGAGTTTCCAGATGGGATGTCTGATGCTGAAATAGAACAAGCTATTGCTGGCAATGCTCCTCAAGCAAAAGCACCTTCATCTGGTTTTATGATGGGCTTAAAAGACCCTATCACCGCTGGCGCACAGATGATTCCTCGTGCTTTAGGTGCAGTAGCCAGTTTGGGCGGCACTAAGCCTAATGCTCTGAGCGATTTGCTTTACAGAGAAGCAAAACGTGTAGATGAAATGGCTAAATCTGAAGAGCAAGGCTATCAAGCACAACGTGCAAAAGCAGGCGAATCTGGCTTTGATGTAGCCCGTTTGGGCGGCAATATTCTCAATCCCGCTAGTCTTGTGCCTGCGGCTCGTGTGGCTCAATTGGCTAGGGCTAAAGGCTTGTCTAATGTTGGTCAAGCAGTGGCTGGTGGTGCTGTAGGCGGTGCTATGCAACCAGTAGTCGGAGAAGGTGAATTTGGTGAGCAAAAGGCAGAACAAGTTGTTTTAGGCGGCGTTACTGGCCCTGTTGGTGAAAAGGTTGTTGCGGGTGCGGGACGAGTTCTCAATCCATTGGTCTCCAAAGCAGAGAAAACCATGCGTGATCTCGGAATTACTCCTACTACTGGTCAAACACTTGGTGGTCAATTTAAGACTATCGAAGAGTTTGCACAGAACTTACCTTTGATTGGTTCAAGCATTGAAAATGCTAGACAACGAGTTTTGTTTGATTTCAACAAAGGCATAATCAATAAGGCTTTACAAAAGGTTGATGACAAATTACCTGCTGAAGTGGTTGGTCGTGATGCCATTGCTTACGCTTCGGATGAAGTTTCTAAGAAGTACGATGATGTTTTATCAAAGATGTCGTTTGACTTGGACTTTGCAACAACAAGCAATATTCTTGGTTCTTTAAGTAAGGCTAAGAGTTTGTCTCCAGATCAAAGACAGCAGGTTAGCGAAACTTTAAATGACATTGTTTTTGGAAAGTTTGCTGGTCAAAAAATAGATGGTCAAACCTACAAAGGTATTGAGTCTGATTTACGCAAGAAAGCAAGTAACTATGCAAATAGTGCAACCGCATCTGAGCGTGAAGTTGGAGAGGCTTTAACCGATGTTCTCGGGGTTCTCAAGAAAGAATTGTATTTTCAGAATCCAAAGCAAACATCCAAGTTACGCAGAATAGATAGTGCTTACAGTGATTTGTCTGTCATCAATGTGGCTGCGGCTAACTCTGGTGCAGATAATGGTGTTTTTACGCCAAAACAGTTTTCTACTGCTGTTCGTCAGCAAGATCAAACCAGACGCAAAACATCGTTTGCAAAAGGTCGTGCTAAAGGACAAGAAGTATCCGATGCGGCAGTGCAAGTGCTTGGTGACACTGCTAGATCAACCCTAGAGGGTCGTATTGCGGCTTCTACTGTTGGTGGATTGGGTTTGTTATCTCAACCACAAGTTGGAATTCCTTTGGCACTTACTGTTCCTCCTGCATACAGCCAAGGTGGACAATCATTTATTGATGCGTTGTTGCGTAACCGACCAGAATTATTGCAACGTGTAGGCGGTATGCTTTCTCAGCAATCTGCGCCTCTTGGTGGTGTTGTTGCACCTAGTGCTGTTGGACAGTACAACCTTTCTGAAAGAAGGTAATGAAAGATGGGCTGTTTGCTATCTCAGTAGCAGTCCTGATTCTCTGTTTTGTAATCTTTTGTAGTTATATTATTGTTTGGGCATTTCCGTGATCGCCTTTCTCTTGGCGGCAACCATAGAGTACCGATGTATTAAGTGGACTTGGACTGGTGATGTTTACAACCGAAGAGTTGTTTGCATAAAGTGGGAGAGAAAGAAATGATCGATCCGATGAGCGCACTAGCGGGGATTCAATCCGCTATTTCGATGGTTAAGAAGGCGAGTAAGGTCGCCAATGATTTAGGCTCACTTGCCCCGATGATTGGCAAGATGTTCGATGCTAAGAGTGTTGCTACTAAGGCAATGCTTCAGGCTAAGAGGGACAAAAAAGGCTCAAACATGGGGATTGCTCTCCAGATTGAGATGGCACTAGAGCAAACCAGAGCCTTTGAAGAAGAGTTAAAGATGCTCTTTATGCAAACAGGCAAGATTGACGTTTGGAACAAGATTAAAGAGCGTCAGAATGAGATGGATAGGGATGATGCCAAAGAGATCGCTGCACTAAAGTACGCAGAGAAGAAAGCCAAAGAGAAAGAACAAGAACAACTAGAGATTGGTTTAGCACTAGGAGGATTATTCCTTCTTGGTTTCTTAGTCTTTGTTGGTATTTATGAGCTGATGGAATTCTGTGAGACTACCAGAAGGTGTGGTAGGTGAATGAGTATCAGAAGACCTTTGATTTAGCACTCAAGATATTCATTTATGGATGTGTTGCGCTTTATTTTCTTGGTTTTCTGAAGTTCTTGCCTGACGATTTGTCGGACAAAATTGTTAATCTCCTACTCGGAAGGATCGGTTTAGGTAAATGAGATATTTATTGCTTATTTTGCTTTTAACTGGCTGTGACGAAAAGTACCGATATTTTTGCCAGAACCCAGATAACTTTCATGCCGAACCTTGTCAAAAACCCAGATGCCAATTTACTCAGACTTGCCCTGAATATTTAGTAGCACCAATTTTGGAGAAAAAGATTGACGAAGTCAAACCTAACAACTGAAGAGATAGAAGTAAGAATTTGGGGGTTTGTCGTGGTTGCAGTCACGCTTATTCTCATGTTTATTGTTGGTGCTTTGCTTTACTCTGTGACTTTTGTCACTCAGCCAATCAAAAGCATGGCCCCGATTGACCAAGCCTATACCAAGATGCTGAACGATATTGTTCTGCTAATCGTGGGTGGCATCGGTGGAGTTATTGGTAAGCGAGCTATGTCTAGTGCTTCCAAGGCTTTTAATCCTCCAACGCAACCAATGTGTCAGCCAATGGGTTATGGAGGCTCTCAGGGCGGTTTTAATTCGTCCTATGCCCCTCCGCAATCTGCGTATGGTTTGCCTTCTCAACCTTTTGGTGCTATGCCTGTTTGGACTAATCCTGAGTTGGATGAAAGTTGGACACCTGGCCCTCCTCCAACTACACCTCCTAACCACTTAGAAGATGACCATGAGCGTGAGCAATTAGCACAAGCTAGAAAAGAGGCTGAATAATGTTACCTATACCTCTCCCGTGGCTTATTGTGGGTGTTTTGATATCTCTCTTTGGTACATACCGAGTGGGACACCACTATGGGTGGTTAGAGCGTGATGGCGACATGAAGATAGCCATTGCCAAAAAGAATGATGAAGCTCGTCTAATCGAGCAAAACATGGGTGAGAAACTTAATCAACAATCTTTGAAACTACAGGAAGCCAATGATGCCATCAACAAAAAAACTACTGCCCTTGCTGTTGCCAATCGTGCTGGCAAGTTGCGCCTCTGCCCCCCAAGTAACGTACAAACCCCCACAAATACCTCCTTTGCCAGCGCAAATACAGAAGCAACCCGTGAACCTGACAGACAGGCTAATGAACCTTCTGATGCCGAAAGAGCAACAATTGATGCCATCGCAGAAATAGTCGCTCAAGGAGATAGAAATACTGTTGCTTTGAACGCTTGTGTGGATTCGTACAATCAGATGAGAGATTTACTAAATGTCAGTAAATAAAGAACAACTCCGACAACTTCATATTGGTGAGCAATGGGTAGATGCCCTGAATGCCACTTTTGAACGCTTTGACATTATGAATCCACTTAGAAAAGCGGCCTTCATTGGTCAATGTGGGCATGAATGTGGGAACTTCAGAATCCTTGAAGAGAATTTAAACTATCGTGCAGAGGCTTTGCAGAAGTTATGGCCTAAAAGGTTTGATGCTGCCAAGGCACAGGCTTGCGCCCGTAATCCTAAGTTGATTGCCAATACTGTTTACTCTAATCGTATGGGCAACAGAGATGAAGCCTCTGGTGATGGGTATCGTTTTCGAGGACGAGGATGTATTCAATTGACAGGCCATGCAAACTATTACCATGCAGGTCAGGCTCTAGGGGTAGATTTTGTGATGCAACCTGAGTTGGTAGCGACTCCAATGTATGCGGCTCTCACAGCGGGGTGGTTTTGGGACACTCAAAAACTCAATCAATACGCTGATAACAAAGATTACAAAACTTTAACAAAGAAGATAAATGGCGGGTTTATAGGGCTAGAAGACCGCATAAAGCACATAGATCACGCCTTACTTGTGTTGGCATCTTAAATTAAATTGTCATAAATCCTGTATAAGGTGTTGAAATGCCTAACATTCCTACACCAGAGGACGCAAAACTGTTTGCACAAAGTGTCAGAAAGTGGCAACAAGTGTTGAGTCTTGGGGATTGGAGAATAGAAAAGGGAAGTAAACCTGCCAAGCAAGCAATGGCTTCTGTTGAGTTTACGCCTAACGCTAGATTGGCTGTGTATCGCATAGGAGACTTTGGGGCTGAAAAGATAACTCCAGAGAGCTTAGATAGGACTGCTTTGCATGAGTTGTTGCATATCTTTCTGCACGATCTGATGGTTGTTGCCCAAGACCCAAAGTCCTCTGATGACGATAGGGAAATGCAGGAGCACCGCATAATCAATTTGCTAGAAAATTTACTTTCTAAGGATTCAAATGGCGGCTGTTAATCATAGTGAGGCTTGTTCCGATGAGGAGTTTATTGCTCTTTGGGACAAACACCAGTCTGCTGAAAAACTAGCAAGAATACTTGGTGTCAATATAAGAAATATCCATTCAAGAAGACGCAACATGGAGAAGTTTCATAACATCAAGTTAAATGCTTTTGACCATAGAGGTGCTTTGTATGATGCTAGGAAACAGTCGTTTTCTCCATTAAAACAGATTGACCTTGGCATACTGGATGGGACTGTGATTGTGTTCTCAGATGCCCACTTCATTGGACAACGAACAACAGCGTTTAAAGGGCTTCTATGGGCCATACAAGAGTTCAAACCCAAGGCGGTGATATGTAACGGGGATGCGTTTGATGGAGCGTCTATATCGAGGCACGATGTAACTGAACAACCTCAGACTTCTGTTATTCAAGAGCTAAAAGCTACGCAAGCTGCGTTGGATGAAATAGAGGAAACCGCCAAAGAAGCTCGTCACAATGTAAAGCTAGTGTTTACATGGGGCAATCACGATATTCGTTTTGGTAACAGATTAGCGCAACACGCACCACAATTTAAAGAAGTGTTTGGCTTCAAGCTGACAGACCATATCCCAAATTGGGACTTCTGTTGGGCAGTATGGCCTACTTCTCAAGTGATTGTTAAGCACCGATATAAGAATGGTGTTCACGCTGCCCACAACAACACTGTCAATGCGGGTGTGTCCATCATCACAGGGCATCTACATTCTTTAAAAGTAACACCTTTTTCTGACTACAACGGGAATCGTTTTGGTGTTGATACGGGTACTTTGGCTGAACCAGACGGCCCACAGTTTACTTATGCTGAACTTAATCCCTCTAACCACAGATCGGGCTTTGCAGTGTTAAACTTCTTCAATGGTCAGCTTTTATGGCCTGAACTCGTCCATCGTTTTAGTGAAGACCATATTGAATTCAGGGGCGAGGTAATTGATGTAGGTGCATTTTGAGTGCCTGGCTAATCATTCTGACGGGGGCAATCTATGCCTATATTGCTGGTGAACAGCTCTATAAAGAAAACCCCTACATGGCTATCGTGTACGCAGGGTACAGTTTTAGCAATGTGGGGCTTTATCTGTTGGCAAAGTAGCTTATAAGTTACAAAGGTTCGTGGGTGTTTAAGGCGAAAGGTGGGATTTCCTCATCTTCATCGTCCTCAAAATCAAGTGGTGCAACTGCTTCATAGTTAACCGCCCAACCATGAGCCTCTTGAAATTGCACAAACTCATGGAATATTTTTATCATGTCAAAGTCATGGGTTTCAATGACTAATTTGTCGTTGAAATAGCCAAATTCCATTTCAAATTTCATCTCACTCTCCTTAATTCCATGACTTTCTCGGGTGGTGGGGGAAGCATCTTTTCGCTTGGTGGAGTCCATCCATGCTTTCTCCAAATTGCCTGAACATCTGATCCTGAAGACCATTTGAAATCCTTGTTTAGCACAGAAGGATAACTGATCTTTGAATACGGGGGTTTTTCTATCATATTGCCCATTCTCTTTCGTTTCTGCCTGAATTTGATTTAACTGTTCTACCAGTTAGATGGATAAGACCAATCTTCTGCATCTCATTTAAACGTCTTGCAACCTGATTGCTCTCTAGTTTAGTCAGAGATGAGATGCCATCCTTTCCAAGCGCACCATAGGTCTGTAAACACTCCAGAATGATGTCATAGTGTTTGTTGACTACTGGCTTGATTGACTCTGCTGCTTCAAATGAAGTGAGAGGGTCTGTAGTCCTAACTCGTGGGAAGTTAGGTAAGTTAAAAATTTTATCGAAAGCACTTTTAATATCCATTATTAACTCCTATTGGGTGAGGGGAAAACTGCTCGTCTGCAAGCTAGGAAAATCCTTTGCACAGCTCTCCCCTCGGGTTTATTTTAACTAGAAGGGCAGGTCTTCGTCTTCAAAACTAGCCTTTTTAGGGGCTTGTTTGGGCTGATAGTCTTCTTTGGGTGATACTGCTAAACCCATGAACTTGCCTGATTTTCCCTCTTTAATCCATGCAGATAGCCAGTAATCCTGACCACCCACTGTGATATTTCCTTTGTAATCAGGGTGTTTCTCTGACTCTTTTTTGTCGTTCTTAAACAAAACGCCACTGTTATCTTTCTTTTCCATCACATTTCCTTTGCTTTCTTTAACGCTGAACGCACTTTACTAGGCATGAGAGTCCATAGAGCGATCTTTTGCTCGTTATCTAAGTTCTCTTCATCCAACTTAACCAAGGCTGCCCTTGGATCACCTTGCTCACACATGGCAATCAATTCTATTGCCACTTCTTCAAGATACCTTAGTTCCTCAATTGGAACGTCATTTTGTGCGCCTTGGGTTGGGCTGATAATGATTTTCTCAAACTTATCACCCTCTTCGGGGACGTCTTCACCGCTATACAAATATAGACCGAGGCCATGTAGTGCCAGGGCTTTGGTCATGCAGCGCATGATTGCCGTGTTTACCGCAAACGCATCAGGGTTTGGGATGGCCTTGTTTCTGTAGTCCATCACAGGAAGTTGGCAAGTCATTGGCTTATCAAACATGGTAACTGTAACGAACACCATTGCCGTGCCATTGATATCCATGAAACACTTGTCGCCAAACATTTCTATCTTGTAGGAAGCCTTTGCATCAGCTTTGAGGGCTTCTGCCCATGCCCAAGCCCATGATAGGTAGGACAAGCCATTTTTCTTCTCAACGTGTTCGTTGACGTTCTTTTTTAATAACGCTTCTATTGACATATTAACTCCTTTGATTTTCGTTTAACTCTTGTTGAATAATCTCTTTTTGTTGTTCAGGATATAAATCCTTGAACTCGATAAAGTCTGCTTCTTGGCAGCAAACTATTTTATCCCCTTTGATTGTCAAACAATAGGGGCAGTAGTGTATGTCTGAGAACTCTGACACATAGGTTTGGAATAGTGTTTTCAATGGAAACTTTCATAAGCCATTGTCCACAGAACATCACCCGCTAGATCGGTAAGTTTATTCAACTCATCGTCTGTCAATGGTGTTCCATCTTCATAGCAACCATTTGAAAAGTAGGCATCACAGAAATCTGGAAAGTCTCTGCTATCTACTCCGTCTACCTCTAGGTCTACAACCTTTTTTCCATTAAGAATTGGCATCACTCACCTCTCGCTTTCAGCATGAAGTCAGCCATTTGATAAGCGTTAGCCGCAACAACAAAGTCATCACAGTCTTCTAGCTTGTGGTTCGTAATGATTGCTTGCATAGCCTTAGCCGCAAAGTAGTCACGCAAGGTCATGCCTTGTTCTGTAATGTGAGATACACCTGCTGGTGCGGGAAATGCTGGTATGTTCATATTCACTCCTATTTGTTTATCAAAAATGTGGGTTATTTGTTGCCCACACCGATAATGTGCCACACCTTTTTATCTTTTTATACTAGGATAAACCCTAATAGACAAGCATAAAAACAACAGTAGTATTCTGAGTATGAAAACTGAAATACTTGAAAAAAGATGCGCTGAAGCCTTGCTTGGGTACGCTCAAACAATGGCAGATGCTTACACAACCGAACCAGAGGACTTTGATGCGGCTGTAACAGCTTTGCTTGCCAGAACGCTAGAACTCCATCTAAACCGAACAATCAACCTGGAGAACCTTTACAAATGACACAAGAATCAGTTATCCGAGCATTACAAAACGGCCCACTTACTTCCTATCAAATAGAAGACTTAACTGGCATCCCAAGACTGTCTATTGCAGCTTGTTGCACAAAGATGAGCTACAAAAAGAAATTAAAAATTGGAAAAGTTAAGATGGGTCGTTCTTGGGTTTCTCAGTACACCCTAGAGCCACACATGATTGAGGCCACAAAAGCCGCCAATGATGAGCCTTACAACAAGTTAAATCCTTTTGACATTCGCAATGCACAGGGAATCTTTACTAAGGCTGAGTATGCGGTTATGAACGCCCAAGCTGTCAGATTGCTTGGCAGACAACCATCAAATGAAATTACCAACAATCAATATATTTGATACAATGTTTTGAAACACGGCTAGATGGGGCTTGATCTCCCTATCGAAAAGAGTTATCCCTTCTCCTGCCGCAGTTTCTTTTTTAAGGGTGTTTAAAAAGCGGTATTTGTATGCACTACTATCAGCATCACATTGGTGATTTCATCAAGGATACTTCGTTCTTGACCAACGAAGAAATTGGAATTTATCTCAAACTTATATGGCTTTACTACGACTCAGAAAAGCCATTGCCAAACAGTATATTTGAACTTGGAATGAAGACAGGAACTAGAGACAATCAAGAAGTTCTTGAAGGTTTGTTAGGAATGTTTTTTGTTCTTGATGAGCAAAATAAGTGTTGGCATCACACTAGATGTGACAAAGAAATTGAACACTATAAACAGCAATTAACTACTGCTTCTAAGGCTGGAAAAGCATCAGCACTCAAACGAGCGATGAGCAAGAGTCCAACGAGCGTTAAACAGGCGTTAGACGAGCGTTCTACAGATGTTCAACCAACCATTAACCAAGAACCAATAACCACTAACCATAAACCAAAGAGAGAGAGCGCAACTGTCGTTGCTTGCCCACCAGATGTTTCTCAACAAATTTGGGGTGATTGGGTAGCCTTGCGTAAAAGCAAAAAAGCACCGATTACCCAAACTGTTTTGAATGGTGCTATTGCTGAAGCAAAGATACTTGGTTGGCCTTTGGAGAAGTTTTTGGCTGAGTGGTGCAGCAGAGGTAGCCAAGGTTTAAAAGCAGAGTGGATTGTTAAGCCAAACCCTGCTGACAAAGTAAGGCTCACAGTTGCGCCATCAAATGAGCCTGACCCCGCTTTGTTGAAGATTGCAGAGGATGCAAAAAAAGCCGCACCTATTCCGTTAGAAGTGTTGGCTAGGATGGCTGAGTTAAGGAGAAAAGCATGAGCGAAATAAAACTAGATGGATTTATGTATTCATTTATTGATTACAGAGGTCAAGAAAAATTGCTAACTTCCGCTTTTGGTAAAACAAAGTCAAAAGCTAAAAAATACTTTAATTCACAAACTCATATCCCTGGAATTCAACCAGTAAAAGCACACAAACTTTATTCGGTAACTATTTTAACAACCGAAGAAATTAAATGTTTTGATAAAACACAAGAGGTAAATAATGAGCCACTACCAAGCCATGAGACTGCTAGACAGAGTTAAAGAAGGCGTACCATATCCCGTACGTCTAATCAACCAAGCCTTAGAGCTTACTGGCGACCTAGAGTAAACACCTATGGCGTACAGCAGAAAAACAATATCCAATGTTGGAGACAGAGTTATTTTGGAGAAAGCCGAAGCAAGGGAAATATACCGAACTTGGCAATCTCTGAGAGACAATGATTTTGTTCGTGCCAGGCTTGAGCGTTGCGAAAAGGTCTATGGATCAGGAGCAAGAGATCGAGTCAGGTTTTATATGCGTCAAATGAAAGAAGGACAAATTGAATGAGTTGGCTTTATTCGCAGGTGCTGGTGGAGGAATACTTGGGGGACATCTCCTTGGATGGAGAACAGTCTGTGCGGTCGAGTGGGAGCCATACGCAGCTTGCGTACTTGCCGCCCGACAAAATGACGGCTTTCTCCCGCCTTTCCCGATTTGGGATGACGTTCAAACCTTTGACGGGAAGCCGTGGAGAGGAATTGTTGACGTTATATCGGGAGGATTTCCATGCCAAGACATCTCTATCGCAGGAAAAGGAGATGGACTTGAAGGAGAAAGGTCAGGAATGTGGCGAGAAATGGCGAGGATCATTCACGAAGTACGACCCCGATTTGTCTTTGTGGAGAACTCACCAATGCTCACTTCTAGGGGACTTGGAGACGTTCTCGGAGACTTGGCCTCAATGGGGTTTAATGCGAAATGGGGAGTGTTGGGAGCAAACGACATTGGTGCAAACCACCAAAGGAATAGGATTTGGATCAGAGCAGAACAAATGGGCAACACCAACAACAATGGACAAATTGCCACCAAAATCAGCTCAAGCCTTATTCAGGGAGGCGACAGAAGCCCGTCCCAACAGGAGCAAACCTGCCAACCTCAGAGATCAGGTGGGCAATATGCAGAATTGGCCTACACCGAACGCATGGGATGGAAGGAGAGGTCCGATGAGCAAGGAATTGATGGAGACGGGGAAACATCAAGTCAGCTTGGTAACTGCGGTCAAACACAATCCGACCAGGTGGGGAACACCAAAAGCACAGGATTCACGCCATGCCTTGAGGGACAGAGGCAAGGGGAATCTTGGAGAGCAAGTATCGGGAATTCACAATGGTGGGAAATTGAACCCCCTGTGGACAGAGTGGCTGATGGGATGGTGGATCGGGTGGACAGACTTAAAGCCATTGGTAATGGACAAGTCCCCTTGTGTGCAGCTACCGCATGGAGAATCCTGAAATGACATTTATGGTAACTTTCAAAGTAGACGCTAACCCTGTTGGCAAACAAAGGGCTAGATACGTCAAAAGGGGTAATTTTGTCCAAACTTACACCCCTGAAAAGACAAGAACTTATGAGACTTTAATCAGGGATTCTGCAATCGAGGCAATGGGTGCTTCCGAACCATTGGAAACCCCTGTTAGCCTTTATCTCTACATTCGAGTGCCAATCCCTAAGTCATGCACTAAAAAGCGTCTAGAAGCCATTTCTAATGGGTCAGAGAAGCCAACAAAGAAGCCTGACGCAAGTAATATTCTCAAGAGCGTAGAAGATGGAATGAACGGAGTTGTTTACCATGACGATTCGCAGATCATCAATCTACACGTTTCTAAGGTTTATTCAAGTCTGCCAGGTGTTGATATATGCGTAAAAGAATGCTTGGACTAAGGGTTTATCCCAATGGTATTACGCAAGCAATTAGGTAAGATTTAATTTTTAACAGGAGTGAATCATGGAATCAACTTGGGAATTTGACACAACAACAGGCGCAGGTAGCGAAGTGGTTACTGTCGTTTATGAGTATGAAAACGATGGCGAGACAACCTATAACGAGTCCATCAAAGAGGTTTGGTTTGAGGGCAGAAACGTCATTGGGCTATTCTCTGACGAGCAATTCAAAGAACTAGACATCGAAGCAGCCATGCGGTTTCAGAATCACAAACTGAACTACAAGTTGGAGGATGTATGACTGAAGAGCGAAATAAAACCTTAGAAGAGGTTGCCCAAGAGTTTGAGAAGATGAAAGTCTTTGGCGATACCGCACAGAGTTTTGCTACTTATGTGCGGAACATGAAGGTTTGTCCACCTTGTCATGGCAACTGTAACCAAGGCAGAACTTGCCCAGCGAGGAACAAATGAATAAAGAAGACATTATTAAATTGGCAATAGAACACACTGTAAGCGGTCTGAAGTTTGATGAAGATGGGCTTGTGCGCTTTGCCAAACTGATAGCAGAGCATGAACGCAATGAAATAATTGAAATTTTGGATGCTTCAACTGGCTATGTCCACATGGATGCAATCAGGGAAAGAACATGAACGAACCTACACTTGCGATAGAGTTCATCATAAAAACAGCCCCTTTGTACGCAAAGGCTAAATCTGATCGTATGTACTTAGAAGAATTTAGACGATCAAAACACGCACAACTGAAAAGCCTTGCAGGGACTGAAGTGTTAGGTAAGCAAGACACATTTGCTTATGCTCACCCTGAATATGTGGAAATACTTGAGGGAATCAGGGCAGCCGTTGAAATAGAGGAACGCTATCGTTGGCTAATGACAGCCGCCCAAGCAAAGGTCGAATGTTGGAGAACCGCCCAATATTCGGCACGCATGGAATTAAAGGCCACCACTTGAACAACAAACTAAGCGCAAGGGAAAGGCTACACTTAGCAAGGGTTAAATCTCTCCCATGTTCAGTTTGCCAGGCACACCCCCCAAGCGAAGCGCATCACTTCAAACAGGGCTTGCAATACACTTGCATAGCCCTCTGCGTTGATTGCCATCGAAATCCCATGCTTGGATGGCATGGTCAAAAGAGGGCTTGGGCTATCAATAAAATGGACGAAATAGAAGCACTGAATGAAACAATCCGAGGATTGTGCGAGGGAATGCCCACCAAAGGGTCTAAAAGCCCGTTTTAGACGTTTTTAATGGCTTGGGCATACCAACTATGCTAGACGTAAAAAAACCCTCCTAAGAGGGCTTGAGGGTTTAGCGTTTACCGCTAAGAATTCTCAAAAGTAACGCAAGGCAAGCATAAATCATGCGCCCTCCAATTCCATGCGGTTAGCCTTATATTGCAAATAAAGGGCATTTTCTTTGCACAATTCAACTTCATGTTCTGCCAAACCAATAGTTAATTGTTCCGCTAATTTAACCGCTTGATTTGCTTTTTTATCAGTTGGAGCGGTTATAGCCAAAAACAGGGCTTGGGTTAATGCTTCAATTTGTGTCATTTTGCCTCCAATAAAGGTTCATTGTCCCGATAACATCCATTTAAACCAACCTCAATGGCATAAATATCATCTTCAAACTCATGCCACCAATCGGCAGCTAGTTGGTAATCTTTTGTATGTTGGTCTAAACCCGCTTTTAATGCTATAAAAGCTTCTAGTTTGGTTTTACCAAAAGCAGAAAAACAAAAAGTAGCAGAATCAAATTTTGCTTCATAGAATGTCATAATTAATCCCCTTGAGTATCTTTAATAAAATCAACCCTTTGTTCATGGCATTTTTTAGCCAAAACTAACAATTGTTTTGCATCCTCTTCATCTAATCCATAATATTCTGAGAATTTCTCTATGGTTAGAAAATTATTAACCCAATCTAGATATAAATCTGCGAGGTTATCTCTTAAGTAAATAATCTTAGGCATAGTGAACCCCTTTAATTTGAACAAAGCCTGAATGATCCTTTTTAGCCTTACCTTTGGCATAAAGGGCAACAACAACATTTTTGGGTTCAATGTGTCTAACGTCTGTGTCATCCCCATCGATAACCTCCCAAGCCCTAAAGCTTGTCGGAATGTCCTCTTTTCTTTGGAACACTACCGCAACCCTTGAATTGTTTTTGTTGGTCAACCCCTTAATTGAAATCGGTTTTGGGGTAATGCTAGAGAATGAATAGGTCAAATCATAATTGCCATACGTTTTCCCCTGTAAATTTCTTGATGGGTGTTTTGTATAGTCATAGAATTGGACATCGGGAAATAACTGAAAAATCGTTCTACCGATTCCATCAACATCACCATCAAACAAAATTGGGAAATTCTCCCAAGGGATGTCACTAGTGCCATTTAAACGTACCAAAAGCTTTTGGTCATTATTTCGGGCAGACGTATAGTGCAGACGCCAAATATCTGCACAAAGGGAAAGTAAAAAAGCCCTTTGGTTGTTATACCAAAAATCTGTTTTGGCTTGTCTAGCCAACTGAACCGAATTAAATGCACCCCTACCCGATGAGTACAGGCAGCCATCCATGCAACCCGCTAATTTAGCCAAAGGGCATAGATTTTCATCGGGTGTTAAATAGAGGATAGCGGTTAAAAACCCAAGCTTTTCCCCTTTCACTGTTTTTGTGGATGCAGTACCCAAGAGGGTTTTGTAAGGTAAGCCCTCATTTTGGAGGATCATTTTGTAAGGATTTCGCATATTGACACCTATTAAAAGTTAAAAAATTACAGTTGTTCCCATTGGTCAACGTCTAGATAACCCAAGAATTGGGCATCGTCCGTATACCAACCTATGGCACATTTTTCACCAACAATTGGAGGTTGTTCACCCATTGAATCGGTAATCAAGAAATAGCCAAATTTCTCCCGACCTAATGGGTGTGGCATATATAGACCATTGAACCCTCCACATAAAGAGATTGTTTCAAGCTTCATTCCTCACCCCTTAATTCGCTTTTGATGTAATCAGAAAAGATTGCATGGATTACGTCCGCACATTCGCCTGAAAAGAACATTGATGCCCAATCCCCTGTTTTAACCCCAAGGGCATCTTGCATATGAGCACAAGCTTGATGGAGGGCATTTTCTGCTAAATCTTTGATTTCTTGATTGGTAAGAGTTTTGTTTGTCATTGTTAACACCTTTAAAATTAAGAACCAATTTTGTGCAAACATACTGAAATATCTTGCAATAAGATATGATCCATTGGTTTTGTATTTCCCGCTAGATAGCGTTGAATGACATCAAAATATTCATTACGCAAAATAAGCTTCATTGATAGGCATTTCAACAATGCTTTTTCATTGTAGGTTTCACCTAATGCAATTTGGGAAATGATCTTTGAGAGTTTCATGTTGACACCTGTTAAATTGATTTGAGAATGCAATTTTAGTGATTTGCGAACACCTGATTAACTAGGGATAACCCTTGCAGCAAGCTTTTATTTGACCAAAACGTCAAAATAAGCAAGCAAGCCCAAACAAAGGGCTAATCCAACCCCAATGGCACAAAGGATGTCTTTTTGGTTGTCGTTCATTGTTAGCCCCTTTTGTAATGGATAGGACGTTCGTACAAACCACGTTCATCCCGATAAATGGAAATGTAATAACCAAACCTTGAGCCATCGTCATAGGTTTTCCCAATGGTTTGCCCATAGGCTAAAGGTGTTCCATCCCAAGCATGGGAAAGGTTCTCTGCTTCTAAAGCTTCTGACAATGTGGGGAAAAAATTGTTTTTCACTGTTCACACCTATTTAAAGACACTAGTTCCGCTAGTTCGGTCTATATAGAGTAGCAACAAAAAAAGAAAAAAACATAGGGATAAACCCTTAGATGCTAGAATTAATTTAATTTAATTCTTTTTTAAGGTTTAACAATGTCTAGACCTCCCAAGATTGACACAATCCAATTTAGACGAAAACTAGACAACCCCAAACGTCAAATCCTGTTAACAGTAGGTAAAGGGAATATCTCCCAAGGTTTTGAAAACCTGTTAGCCCTCTACCAACATTTGCATTCATTGGGATATAGGATAGATGAACCATTTGAGAGAGTAGGGTTAGTAACTAACTATGTCGCAAACAAACAACAAACCCAAACAGAGGATTCAATGGTAGGGTAAACACTAAGGGAAGGATAGGATAGGGTTAACACCTAGAAAGATAAGACTACCAAAAAAGGTGCATCGTCCTCTTACACATTCCAAATACAAATGAGAATCATTCGCATCTAGCAGCTTACCTGGTTATTTGTACAGTAGGGAAAACCCTGGTGGATGGATGAACAGTACTGGCTGCTTGTACAGTAGTAGAAACCCTTAGGTAGAAACCCTAGGTGTGTGAGATGTATGGGGGGGGGAGGGGGTAGGTTGGGTTGGTAGATATTTGTGGTGCACCCTATCCTCAGAAAAAGCTAAAATAAACTAATCCATTCCAAGGAGGACAAAATGGAAAAAAGAGGAAGAGGAAGACCCAAG
>Ga0209134_10000107_pt1 | contig 22853 bp, 40 predicted proteins | sample LauGreSp1BDMLBSN_2_FD_187566 | JGI IMG/M metagenome (GOLD analysis project Ga0209134, IMG submission 187566) | Freshwater lake microbial communities from Lake Michigan, USA - Sp13.BD.MLB.SN (SPAdes) (version 2) | ecosystem: Environmental > Aquatic > Freshwater > Lake | place: Lake Michigan, USA... | reverse complement strand
TGCTCATGTAATTCTGATCGCGCCAATCGCGCCAGTTTTCGCAATGGCTCATGACCCACGAAACGAGTTCCTTATCACTCTCAGACGGTTCTTCAAACTGAGGTTCTTCGCCGTTAATATTTTCTTCTGCCATTAGGTATCCTAATTGTATTGTGCGGAATATATCACAAAAGTGTTAACTTGTCAACACTTATTTTACCATTTAACTTTATTGGCCCAAAAAGCTGCTGACATCTTGCCTTTAGCGATGTTCTTAGCATGACGGTCTTTAAAGGCTTTGTTACGAGCAGAGCCCTCAGGACTGCCAGAGACACCTTGCTGACCGAAGCGAATCAGCTTGACCTCATCACCTTCCTTAGCCAAGACAGCGTGACTCTTAGTTGCATGACCGGGAGTCCTCTTAGGTTTGTTGTAACCTGAGAACTCTTCGCTTCCTCGCTTGACTGTCATTTCTTCTTAGCCTTTGGTTTAGCAGTCTTAGCAGCATCTTTGAAGTCTTTGTCTGTAGGGGCAGCCTTGCTACCGACTTTGTTCATCTTTTCACCTGAGCCAGCTGCGATGCGTTTACGTTTAGCATTAATTGCCGCATACAATCCGGGTTTATTCATTTGTAGTTCTCCACTGAACGGTTTAAATTATCATCACTCAGGAAAAGAGTAACGTCTTTACACAAGTCAAAGAAGTCAGTAAACTCAAAATCAGACTTCATTCGGTTAATAGCTTGACACACTAGAACAGTGTTTGAAGGGATATAACCTGTTGAGCTATCAATACGCTCAAGTGAAACGGTGTTTAACTGACTAGCTTTAAGAGTCATCTCTCTACCGCTGTAAGCACAAACTCCTTGCTGTAATTCCCAAAACGATAAAATGTCTTTTATGGTCAGGTCAAATACATGACCTCGTTTTGCTGCGTTTTTCTTTGCGTTTTGTAAGAAAACTTTTGCTCTTCCTTCAAGCGTAGCATTAACTTTATCCCTAGAACGGGCATTCCCTTCGTTACAGCAATTCTTGCACCAACTGTGATAGCCGTCAGAGGTTTGCTTGTGTTTGAAAAAAAGGTCAAACGGTCTTTCTTGTTTACATTTAAAACAGGTTTTCATAATCTTATTGTATTAGTAGCCACTAATAATGTCAAGAATTTCATGCTCGTCTTCCTGATAGTCTTGCTGGTAGTTACTCATAGCAAGTTGGTCAACGTAGGCAAGGGAGTCAATCAAGTCATCGTGTACGCCTGTGGCAGGGAACATGATGTACTGATCCTCAAACTGTTTCCAGTCCTCATCTACGTTCAAGGAGATTCTACCGTGCTCAAACCTACCTTGTAAAGCCCATACGACCCTATCTGTCTTCTTCTTGTTACCGTGAGTCAGGTCATGGATGTGTGTGTACACATTGTTCTTTCTCATCAAGTCCTGAAGGTAGTGCATCACAGCATTCTTCAAGGCTCCTCGCTCAATCCCTACAGCTACTGGTTGGTACTCCTTGACAGCTAGTAGGATCTTAGAGGCAGTCTCTCTGATGTCCCAACGCCCGTGGATGATCTTCTTGACCCACCAGTCACCGTTGTCTAGTATCTTGCAGACAGTGATCGCTGATTCATCCAGACGCTTCTTAGAGGCTCCCGCGTTCTTAGCCACGTCCTCAAAGCCAGCCAAGTCAATCGCAATGACGTAATCACCATAGTTAGGTTCATCCTTGTACTTTAACCATTCTTCTTTAAATAAGTCAGATCCAGCTGTATCGAAGCTAGACAAATATTCCTGCTTGAAGGCAAAGGAGCTTAGAGTCCTCTTAGCAGCTTCAATTTCCTTAGGGTCGATAGTCTCGTTATCTTGGGTTGTGAAGTGCCATGACTTCCATTCCTCATCGACCTCTTCTTGACCAAGGTTGAACAGATCGTAGAACCAGTTACGTCCACTAGGTGTCGAGATGAACAGTGCTCTACCCTTCTTGTCGGACAAGGAAGCTCGGATAATCTTCTGCCATGTGTCTTCCTTAATAAAGGCACACTCGTCTAGTACGACGTAGGTAAGCGAGACACCACGTAGAGAGTCAGGATTATCAGCACCTCGAACAAGTATTTTTCTTCCATTTACCAGTGTGATCTCAAGGTTATTGACGTGACTAGACTTGATGACTGGCCTACCTAGGTCTAGCAAGAGATCCCACAAAATCGTTCTAGCTTGTCCTAGGGTGGGTGCTATGTACATCACAGCAGAGCCCTCAGGACAGTTCAGAGCTTCAATGAGCAGGGTCACTGCGGAGAGCCTAGACTTACCACAGCGACGCCCTGCTGCAACTACTTTAAAACGGTGCTTATCAGCGAATACTTCTTGCTGCCACTTCAGGAGTTCAAAGTTAAGACTCGTCATCTTCTTTGACCTCCACATCTTGTATGTCGTACACTACTTCCTCGGTCTGCACAATAGGAGAAGAAAGCCCAGTAATATTAATACTGATCTGCGGAGCGCTACCATTGTTACCTTTAGCCGTATCAAACGCTGAAGCAGGAACTATACGGTCAAGGACTAGCTTCATAGCAGCCATCTGACCAGCATGTTCATCATTCAGAGCTATCTCGAATACTTTCTCTAAGACCTTAGCTGACTTAGGGGAAGCTAGCATACGAGCCTTGTACTCGTTCATGATGGCTGCATCACCCTTAGGTCTACCCCTTAGCTCTCTGCTACCCCTCTTCTTAGCTACGATCTCACCCTTCTTGGGCCTACCTGCTTTCCTACGCTGAGGTTCTACTACTTCGGTTGTTGTTGTCATCTTTGTCCTTGTAGGAGATAGACTGATAATGATAAGGGGTACAGTAAGGGATACCCACTACTATGAGTACTTTAAAGATACTAAGACATTTACTTATAAGCAAGAATCTAAATGAAGTACTTACTTACTTATTAACCCTTGTGTCCAGATTAGCTTAACTAAGGACGGTAAGGAACAAGCTAGTAACTCACTTAGAAACTTCCTGTATTAACTGAGTAGCCTGTCTACTTAGTCTTCATTTGAGTTCTTGGAAGGATTACCTTCATAGGGAATTATATAGGTCTTTTCTTAAAAGTCAAGAGATTTCTTATGAAATCGTAGCTTTATTTGTAATTATTTATAGTGTACTGTCTCCTACGTGACACCACTACCTTCATAGGGCTCTTGTGTCCACATAGTAGACTCAAGTGGGCTATGCCAGCGCTCCTGTGAACACTTTCTAGTCTCCTTTATAGTGGATTATAGACCTGTCCCTAATTAATTATGTAACTCCTTTGATTTCATTAGACTTTTTAGTCATATAGGTCTTCTTTTTCCTATGCTCTTTTTTGTGTACTTAGGAGGCTCCCACAAAAGTAAAACATAGTAGCTACCCCTCCCCCCTATCAAGTACTAAGTAGTTCTACTTACGTAGTAACCCTTACATGGTACTGACCAGTGAGTCATTAGAGTTATCCACAGGTTATGCACATGAGGAGCGATGAAGCACCTATAATGTACCACTTTAGACCCAAGGGTAAACACCTATTTCCATATCATGAAATAGGACTTGGGGATAACATGTTAGTAACTAGGTAGTTATCCACAGACTAACCCAAGATGGTGCATACACTGCACAGTTTAGGTGCATTATTGCATCACAATGGTGCATCATAAGTGTAGCATAAATACAACACTGAGTACTCAGGTATTAATTTATCAGCTCATGTGCTGACACTAGATAAATAAGTATTACAAAACAAGAGCTGGCACGGCACTTGCAATATACAATGGAGCAGGGCAAGGGCGTACCTAGGGAAAACACCTAGTAAATAAACTCCCAAGACCTGTTACACTGACAGTTCACCAACCAACCAGTCAAGGATCGACACACCATGAATCAGACAGCCATCACCATCCTCCAGTCAGTCGTCCAGTACGGCTCAGACACCATCCTGCTCAACGAGAAGCGCAAGGTCGAGGCAGTCGCCACGCTCAAGTCACTCGGGCTCGTCACAGTCACCGAGAAGGCCTTCCAAGACATCCCTCGTCTGGTGGTCACCATCAAGTCACCAGTCGTCGTCATCTGAGAGGCACACCATGACCAAGACAATGCAGACCCTCATCAGCAGGGCACGAGAGAACCCTTACAGACCCAACATCGGGCTCGTTCAGCGCACCTGTGGCTCTGGTGCTCAGGGAGGTCGAATCAACCACGGCATGAGGGAGTCAGCGGCTCTGTCTGCCCTGATCAAGTTGGGCATGGTTGAGATCGTCAAACAACACAAGTCATCCATCGCCAGCGCAGGGCATACATTGTGGGTTTATGACACCACTTACCGAGTCATCTAAGGAGCACACCATGTCAACACGCAAAGCAACCACACACACGTTCACAGGCACACCAGTAGAGAAAGCCTACGATCAGATGTGCCACCTCATCCGCAACGAATGGGAGTTCCCTGACGCCTGTTTCAAAGCAGCAAGCTGGGAGGGTGTCCCATACGAGACACTTGCAGACTTCTACGATGAGATGAACGCAACTATTTAAACCCTTGACCCTTCGGGGTCTTTACTGGAGCACTCACAATGAAAACCTACACACTCGACCACCTCATCGCCATTGAACGTGTCGCCTCTCGTGCCGTCAATGCCTCCAAAGCCTTCGCTGAGGGCTCAGATCGCCAACTGCTTGATGACCTCACCACATTGATCGCTGAGGTGCGTCAGGCGGCATCCTGTACCTCTGACGGCATCATTGACACCAACCACCTCTATGAGCACACACTATGAAAACCATCATCCATGTGAACCAACACGCAGTCAGACGCAACATTAAGGCAGAGACGCCTGAACCTGTGCTGACTGTCAAGACCTACAAATCCAACACGTACGCGCACGAGGTCGCCATTGAAGGATCGAGCCGTGTTGTTTATTCACCACACAAGCCTCTCTCATGTGGGGCTCGTGTGTGGATTGAAACAGAGTCACAAGTCACAATCGTCAAATAAGGGAAAACACCTATGTCAAACATCACTCAAACCATTCTATACTGGGTATACGCACTCGCCATCTTGGTGGTGTGGATGACTCTGTAAACTCTCTCACTCACTAACTTGTTAAGGATTAACACCATGAAACAAACAATCACAAAATCTAACTTCGCTGACGCATTCAAGGCAATCCGTCCCGATAATTTTAGTCTCTGTGGCCTTGGGATTCTGTTTGAGTATTTTGAGGAGATTGAGCAATCATGCGGCGAAGAAATGGAGCTTGATGTCATCGGCGTTTGTTGCGACTTTGCAGAGGGTACTTGGCAAGCCATTGCCTCCGATTACTCAATCGAGATTGACGAAAATGAATCAGATGATGAGCAAGAGGCCGCTGTTTTGGATTACTTAGCAGATGAGGGGGTGCTCATTGGAAACACAACGTATTCTATTGTCTATCGTCAATTTTAAGGGACTATCATGTTAAACAATCAAGCATTTACTGAACTAGAGCGCCGATTGTGGCGCGAAGGCAACCCATTGGCGGACGAATTAACATCAACACGTGACACACTGCTAGCATTGATCAAACAATCCCAAGAGGTAATGGAAAAGTACTCACCTCTGCTGGATCGTGTCACTGAAGCGACAGACTTGGACTTTATGCGTCAATGGGACAACTTCGGTGACACATTGGACACTTTAACCTACGACCTAGGGGAATAACATGCTGAAAACTTACAATGTATACGTGGAAGACACGAACGGGAATTACCATAGCGACTACACTGTGGAGGCAGAATCTGAGGCATTAGCGTATGACATAGCCTATGAACGGCATAATTACGCTGATATGACCATCTATGTCGACCTAGATGATGAAACACTAACAGGGGATACAAAATGACACTAGAAGAACAGACAGCATTCGTGGAGGCCTTCGGGTCTCATGTGTCAGGCATTGATGATGCCATTGTGTCGGACTTTGTGCGTCGATACTCAGCAGGGGAGGATATTGACTATTCAAGCGACTACACGCCGATTATGGATGCACTAGGCATCTGGAATGAAGCAATTAGATGGGGGATTGGTAAATGACAATCACAGTGACCACGTTTATCATTGGCTACTTAGTTGACCTAATCTTGGAGCATGATCTATGGTAGATGATTGGCCTTTTCCTACCGAAGATAACCCTTTGAAGCCTTGGACGCCTGAGGATCATAAGAAGTGGTTAGAGGATAGACTTAAGGATGTGCCTCCAAGCCCTTTAATGGGGCTTTAAAGGCGTTGTTTTAGTAAACTGATACCCTGAGTAGGGTGAACCATGAAAGAGGCTATAAATGCACTGCGTAAACTGCGATCGTCTGCTATCTGATTTTGAAGCGACACGAAAACACGCTATTACATTTCAGTTCTTAGACTTATGTAAAGTTTGTTTTGAGGATGTGAAGACAATCATTCCAACCATTGACAATCGGTCATTGATGACTGAGCAAGACTTTGACACAGATGACGAAGATGACAATCTGGACACAGGGGCTTCCCTAGAAGACATTGATGCACTGTATAGCTATGTAGTAGACTCTGTAGGTGACTATGATGATGAACATTAAAGTCATTAAAACTACATTAAAGTAAATACTACTTTATTGTTTACCTATTAAAGAATACATTAAAGTCATTAAAGACAAAGGGGGTATCATGGGAAAAATGAAAGCATTGTTGATTGACAAAGAGGAAGACAATCAGGAATTCGATGAAATCATGGAGGAAATGCACTATGTCCATACGATCAATGACTTTGTGTCTTTGATTGAAGTTTATGGATGGTCTAGAGTCATTGGGGACTTAAGGGAAAAGATGGGGACTAAAACATGGCAATAAGTTTGATTGTTTTTGTCTTAACTTTGATTAAAGTGTCACTTAAGTGACAGTAAGGTGTATCCATGATTTATAAAACAGTTTTAGCACCTAATGCACCATGGCCTAGTCATGATGAGTTTGTGAAACCTAAGCCACCGCCTAAAGTGAAGTCAAAGCCTAGCGACACAGATGCTAAGTTTGAGGCGTGGTTAATCAAAATTAATGGAGGTAGGCAATGAATGAAGAAGAACGTGAACTTGATTTTATGGTGGCTGAATTAGAGCATGAAAACACTCTTATGAGGGCTAGAAATACCCGTCTTGAGGCTGAAGTGACTGTCTTAACTGAGATGGTGCGTGTGCTATCTGACAGGGTTAACAAACTGGAGGTGAACCATGATTGACGATGATGATTACCCTTGCGATGAGGGCTTAGACGATGATGATGAGTGGACTTGTGACGCATGTGGTGGCCCTATGTATCGACAGGCTCATTGGGGCTACGGACAATGTGGTGACTGTGGTGCAAGGCAGGAGCTAGAAGATGACATCTAATGCTCTCAAAATTGCTTCTAAGTTCATGAAGCATGTACCATGTGAGCATTGTGGCTCTAGCGATGGATCGTCCTTGTACGATGACGGACACCAGTACTGCCATGTCTGTCATAAATATAGCCACGCGGCGTATACATCAGGCGAACATGTCGATAATGTTGTAGAAAAACGACACATAACTAAGGTATTTCAGATGAAAACAACAGGGGAAGCTAAGGCCATCGTAGACAGGGGCATCTCACGTGAGACATGTGAATACTTCGGTGTTACACAAGCTGACAATAAACACTACTACCCTTACTTTGATGAAACTGGACTTAAAGTAGCACAAAAGGTTCGATCTGTAGCTAACAAACAATTCTCCATTGAAGGGAATTTCACCAATGCTACACTCTTTGGGCAGAATCTATTCCAAAAGAACGGGAAGTACATCACCATTGTCGAGGGTGAACTAGACGCCCTTGCAAGCTATCAGATGACAGGCAGTAAGTGGCCTACTGTGAGCATACGTAATGGGGCTTCAGCGGCTCTAAAAGACTGTAAGGCACAGTATGAGTACCTAGATAGCTTCGAGGCCATTGTGATCTGTTTTGATGGCGATGAGGTGGGTCAGAAGGCAGCTAAGGAAGTTGCTGAACTGTTCGGAAACAAGGTTAAGATAGTTAAACATTTAAAGGAGTGCAAAGATGCCTGTGATTACCTCATTAACGGACGAGGAAGCGAATACGTTAACCAGTGGTGGAGAGCTGAGAGTTACGTACCAGATGGGATCGTCCAAGCCTCAACGCTTTGGGACAGCGTATCTACACCTGAACCAGTCGCAGAAGCCTTCTACCCCTTCAAAGGACTCAACGATCTCTTGTATGGTTTGCGATCAGCGGAACTCATCACAGTCACGGCTGGAAGTGGTCTTGGTAAGTCCCAGTTTCTCCGTGAAATCCTCTATCGAATACTCGAAACTACAAAGTGGAATGTTGGCGGAATGTTCTTGGAGGAGTCAGTGCGAAAAACCGCAAGGTCAATTATGTCCTTACACGCAAACAAAAAACTTCATCTGCCAGACACCCATGTTACAGAACGAGAATTAAAGGAGGCTTTCGATGCTACTCTTGGCACTAACCGTGTTTTTCTCTTTGACCATTTCGGCTCTCTTGCCATCGATAATGTTCTCAATAGAATCCGCTACATGGCGCGTGCTTGCGATTGTCGTGTGGTGTTTCTCGATCATATATCTCTCGTTGTTTCTGGTATGGACGGGAATGATGAGCGGAAGTCTATTGATGTCTTGATGACTCGTCTGCGTACACTGGTACAAGAGACAGGTATCACGCTCATTTGTGTGTCACACTTGAAACGTCCTAGCACATCGAACAAAGGACATGAGGATGGTGAATCTGTGTCTCTGTCTCAACTGCGAGGCTCAGGTGCTATCGCTCAACTGTCCGATGCCGTGATTACCTTGGAGCGTAACGCCATGAGTCCAGACCCTGACGTACGTCACACGACTAAGGTAGCAGTGGCTAAGAACCGCTACAATGGACTCACAGGGCCAGCTTGCTCACTGAGGTACGATATGAACACTGGGCGCATGGTAGAAGTTGCATTGGAGGAACTATGATTGAGATGATTATCGTAGGTACTATTGGCATCGGATACGCTGTTGTAGGGACGCTACAGTGGCTCAAGGGTGACATGGGTGCTGGTATCATGTGGATAGGTTACGCCTTTGCCCAGATCGGGCTGTTCTTAAACTTGAAGTAAATTATAATGAAACGTATTGCTATCGACATTGAGACAAATATGGCGCATGACGTCATTCATCTCGCTGTTACGCAGGACATTGACACAGGGGAAGTGAAAGTATGGAAAGCTCCAACAGGCCTTTGGGACTACTTAAAGGACGCTACGTTGATCGCAGCTCACAACGGAATATCATTCGACTTTCCGATCTTAAACAAGCTATGGAAGACGAAGATTGGATTGAAACAAGCGTACGATACGTTGATAGTGTCAAGGCTGCTAGAGCCAACGAGACTGGGCGGTCACAGTCTAGACGCATGGGGAGAAACTCTAGGCGTGAAGAAGCTGGACTACAAGGCAACGTGGCAGTGGATGGTGAACCGTGAAGAGGCTTATGCTGGTGAGTGTTTTGATGCGCCCGTTGATGTTCTTCTTGAGCATTATTGCGTACGTGATGTTAGCGTTCTACGGACTCTATTTACTCACTTGGAAACTGTTGTTGTGGATAAGTGTTTCTCTCAGGAGAGCATTGAACTCGAACACCAAGTAGCAGCTATCCTCAAGAAGCAGGAGACTAATGGTTTCAAACTCGATGTGATTCATGCTACTTGTCTACTGGCTGAGCTGAAGGGCAAGATGAGTGTCCTCTATGACAAGATTCAAGAGCTGCATCCACCATACGAGGTTGAGCGTATCTCCGAGAAGACAGGCAAGACGCTAAAGCCTAAGGTTGTAGTGTTCAATCCTGCCTCTAGACAACAGGCCGCTGAACGACTGCTTAGCCTTGGATGGAAGCCTAAGAAGCGCACTCCAACAGCTAAGAAATACTTCGAGGAATGGATGTCCTATCCTCCTAAGTCACGCCCTGCTTATGACCCTGTTAAAGGGGACGTATGGGCTGTTGATGAGAGTATCTTGCAAGACTTGAAACACCCTGTTGCTCAGCTTATTGGTGAGTACATGATGATTCAAAAGCGCATTGGACAGATTGAGTCGTGGCTGGAGGTTGTATCACCTAGCGGTAGGGTACATGGTAGAGTCATCACCAACGGGGCTGTAACAGGCCGTATGACTCACATGAAGCCCAACATGGCACAGATCCCTAACTCTGGCTCACCTTACGGCCCTGAGTGTCGTCAGTGCTGGACTGTTGAGGAAGGTAACGTCCTAGTAGGATGTGACGCAAGTGGTCTAGAGCTACGTATGTTGGCTCATTACATGAAGGATGATAAGTATGTCAAGACAGTCACCGAGGGATCGTCTAAAGACGGTACGGATGTCCACACGGTTAATCAAAAAGCAGCCTCGCTACAAACACGTGATCAAGCGAAGACGTTCATCTATGCGTTCTTGTACGGCGCAGGGCCATCGAAGATTGGCGGGATTGTCGGTGGTAGTGCTAAGGATGGACAAAAGCTCATTGATGCCTTTCTTAAAGGGACTCCCTCACTCAAACATCTACGTGATAAAGTATCCTTATATGCGTCCAAGGGCTTTGTACCCGGGCTTGATGGTCGTAAAATATGGGTGCGTTCTGAACATGCGGCACTCAATAGCTTACTACAGGGCGCTGGCGCGGTTGTCATGAAGAAAGCTCTAGTGATATTTAATGATAGAATCAAGGCTAACGCTTGGGATGTGAAGATCGTTGCCAATGTCCATGATGAGATACAATTCGAGTGCTCACCTGACATTGCTGAGGAAGCAGGTAAAGCTTGTGTACAATCCATCAGAGAAGCTGGTGTAGCTTTTAAGCTACGCTGTCCTCTCGATGGGGAATACAAGATAGGTAGAAACTGGAAAGAAACCCATTAACTTTAAAAGGAAAACTATGAACTTAAATCTCGAACCAAATGAAGTACAATTCATTCTTCAAGTACTCGGAGAGCTGCCAACTAAGACAGGCGCTTTCGTGCTCTTGAAGAAGATTGACGAGCAAGCAGTTGCTCAAAACCCCACGCAAGTGGAAACCCCATCGGCTACGGCCTAACCAAGTAAGGAAACCAGATGAGCGATTTGAAACCAGTGAAGATTAGCGGTGAGTTGTTTTGGACTAAATGGATGGCTGAGTTCAACAAAGCCTTCAACACAGACAACGACAAGTATGAGTGCACTATCGGCAACATCAGCGATGACGATGCAGCTAAGCTCACAAGCTTGGGCATCAAAGTCAAGCACAAGGATGCTATGGGTAACTTCATCGTAGCTAAGAGCAAGTACTTGTTCAAGCCAACAGATGACAACCTCAAGGAAGTGCCTATCGAGGCATTGGGTAATGGTTCTAAGTGCGTTGCTATCGTTGGCTCATACACTCACCGTATGTCAGCTAAGCACGGTAATGCACCGTCCCTGAAGACAGTCATGGTCACTGAAGTGAAGACTTACGTGCCAGAAGCTGTTACCACGGAAGACGATGACAACGCCCTTTGAGCGTCCTAGATTAGCCATCATCGACGCCGACATTATCTGTTACCGAGTAGGTTTCGCTAGTGATGACGTTGATGAGGCTATCTGTTTAGGCCGTGTGACTGCCTTGGTTAATGAGATCGTTTACCAGCATCTACAATGTGATGACTACAAAGCGTACATCACTGGTAGGGGTAACTATCGCAACGACATAGCAGTCACCGAGCCTTACAAAGGGAACAGGAAGGATGCTAAGAGGCCAATTCATTACGACGCTATCCGTACCCATCTCCAGCGCCTTGGTGCAGAACTGGTTGAAGGACAGGAAGCTGACGATGCAGTGGCTATCGAGGCTACTAAGACAGGTGGATGGATTGTCTCCATTGATAAAGACCTAGACCAAGTTGCAGGTTGGCATTACAACTTCGTGAAGCATGAAGAGTACTACGTTACTGAGGAGCAAGGTCTTCGTAACTTCTACACACAGATGCTCACAGGGGATCGTACTGACAACATCATCGGCTTGAAAGGTATCGGGCCTAAGAAGGCAGAGAAGATTCTAGTGGATTGTAAAACTGAAGAGGAAATGTATGCAGCAGTTGTTAAATCATATCTTGAAGCTGGTCTTACCGAAGAGCGTATTACCGAAAATGCGGGGCTCCTGTGGTTAAGACGAGTACCAAACCAAACATACCAAGCTCCTTCTACTTGGTCGGATGCCAGTGGACAGTCAAGTACGTAGATGATTTGAGTGAGTACGGCAAGTGTGATTGCACTACTCAGATTATTTACTTACGCACAGGTATGAACAAGAACTACACTGAGCAGACTTTCTTCCATGAGCTTGTACATGCGATCATGTTCTCTATGGGGCAGACTGACCATAACGAGATCTTTGTCGATGCCTTCGGTTCTTTGATGCACCAGTACGAACGGACTAAATTGAATGGTAACGAGAAAAGTAACAAGCAGTAAAAGAGCTAACGCTTTGAAGCATGGGTGGCGTAGCGGCTTGGAGGAAGATGTCGCTAAGGCTCTCACTGAAGCAGGGGTTCCTTTCACTTACGAAGAGGTCAAGATTAAGTACATTAAGCCAGCGAGTGAACACCAGTACACACCTGACTTTGTGCTAGATAATGGGATCATCGTGGAGACTAAGGGACGATTCTTAATCGCAGACCGTAAGAAACACATGCTGATCAAAAGGCAACAACCACACTTGGACATAAGGTTTGTATTCTCTAATAGCAATCAAAAGCTAAACAAGGGCTCATACACAACCTATGCTCAGTGGTGTGTTAAGAACGGTTTTATGTACGCAGACAAAACGATCCCTCATGATTGGATCATCGAAAGAAGAAAGAGAGTATCAGATGGACGTCAAACTACTTAAAGAGCACGAAGACGGTAGCGCTACTTACACATTCGACATGAGTGACGATGAGCGTGATTCCCTTCTACGATTAGGCATCATCACTGCCTTGGAAAGAGGTATTGAAGCATCTAAGAAATACCAAGACGACATGGAGTACACAGATGAGCAATCACCAGCCACTGATTGAGTATTTTGCTAGGATTATCCAACCAACAACTGTAAAAGGATTAACCATGTTTGATAATGTAAAAGCTTCTATGCAAGCAGTTCGAGACAAGTTCACTTCTTTGTGGACACAACCAGTTACCTTTGTCGATAATAGCGTTAGTACAGAGCCTGAGCATAAGGATGGCTACTGGGGATTTGAGATGTACACACCTGAGTGGGTCAATGAGCTTGGCGAAGATCAGGAAGCTGTACACACAGTCATCATTGAGCCTCACGAAGGCACTTGGATGGAGCTCCTAGACACTATCTTGGACAACATGGAGAAGCACTACGGCTACAACATCAAAGAACAGGTGTACTACTCAGTCAGATTCCCGTTAAACGAGATCTGCCAATACACTAATAAACCCATGGCTGGATATGGTCGCTGCTTGAACGATGAGATCCTTCAGAAGCTGCTGTTAGCTCATCCAGAGATCTACGAAACAGTTCCTTTTGAGGCTGTGTCGGAATGAGGATCCTAGTAATTCCAGATACTCAGTGCAAACCAGATGCCCCACAAGAGCATTTGACTTGGGCTGGTAAAGCTATCTGTGAGTACCGTCCCGATGTGGTAGTTCACTTGGGAGATCACTGGGACTTCCCAAGTCTCTCAAGCCACGACAAAGCAGGTAGCAAGTACTTTGAAGGTAAGCGCTACCTAGCTGACGTAGCAGCAGGGAACACAGGGATGCTGTCCCTACTGAACCCTCTACACAACCTCCAGAAGGCTCAGAAAGAGAACAAACAGAAGCTGTACAAGCCTCGTATGGTGTTCTTGAAGGGTAATCATGAACATCGCCTCACAAGGGCTGTGAACAACAACCCAATGCTTGAAGGCCTACTGACTTACGATGACCTTAACTTAAAAGATTGGGAAGTACATGAGTTCTTACATCCTGTTTTTATCAATGGTGTTGGTTTTAATCACTATTGGCCTGTTGGAGCTATGGGACGTCCTGCTGCTTCTCCTGCCGCTATCATTAGCAAGCTTCACATGTCTTGCATTGCTGGTCATCAACAAGGTAAACAGATCGCCTACGGAAAACGTGCTGACGGTAAGCCTATTTGTGCTATTGTTGCTGGCTCTTATTACCTACATGATGAAGACTACATGGATCAGCTGAGTAACCGTCACTGGCGTGGCTTACTGGTCATGAATGAGGTAGAAGACGGGCACTTTGACGAGATGTTCTTATCAATCGAATATTTGGAGAGAAAGTATGGCAAGCAAACCGACAATCAAGGAAATTGAGGAATACATGGCAGGATATAACATGGGTTCGCCCATTCTTCCTGACACTATCCCCTCTGCAAACGATAAGCAAGTAAGTGGAAAGCATTACAAAGATAAAGAAATTCAGCCTTGGGACTATATTTACGCAAATAACCTTGGCTATTTTGAAGGAAACTGTGTAAAATACGTGTCCCGCTGGCGTGACAAGGGTGGCGTAGCTGACCTCCGAAAAGCTATTCACTACCTTGAGAAGCTAATTGAGCTGGAAGAGGCTAAAGCATCATGAAAGATGCTGTAACACCTTTTTGGGACAATGTGAGGGCTAAATGGCCTAATCCTGTCCCTCCCTTGACTGGGATGACTTTGCATGATCAGCTTCAGTTGATGCAAGCAATTAATTCCATTCTTTTCTTACTATCTAAATACGAGCAAAAACAAGACAAATGACAACTACAACAATGACCCCCTACCAAACTTACATCGCAAAAAGCCGATATAGCCGATACCTCGACGATAAAGGTCGCCGTGAGCACTGGCCTGAGACAACAAAGCGTTACTTGGACTTTATGCAGGATCACCTCCAAAAGAACCATAACTACGTAATGCCAGCATCCTTGTACATCAAGCTAGAAGCCGCTATCGTTAACTTGGACGTTATGCCCTCAATGCGCTCAATCATGACCTCAGGTGAGGCTTTAGAACGTCAGAACGTAGCAGGTTACAACTGCTCTTACATGCCCATTGACGACCCTAAGGCCTTTGATGAAGCTATGTACATTCTTCTGTGTGGTACAGGCGTAGGTTTCTCTGTGGAGCAGAAGTATGTCAACAAGTTACCTGAGATCCCTGAAAAGCTTTATGAGTCTAATACTGTGGTTCACGTTAAAGACTCCAAAGAAGGATGGGCTAAGGCTCTCCGTCAAGTACTCGCCCTCCTGTGGGCTGGTGAAGTACCTAAGTGGGATGTCTCTGCTGTACGTCCGCAAGGAGCACGCCTTAAAACATTCGGTGGTCGTGCAAGTGGCCCTGAGCCATTGGTCGATCTCTTCAAATATGTCGTACAGAAGTTCAAGGGAGCGCAGGGTCGGAAACTATTCTCGATTGAAGCACATGACATTCTCTGCAAGATCGGGGAAGTTGTTGTTGTCGGCGGAGTACGTCGATCTGCGATGATCTCTCTGTCTGACTTGGGTGATGACCGCATGGCTAAGGCTAAAGCAGGTAACTGGTGGGATGGCAATGGTCAACGAGCCTTGGCTAACAACTCAGCAGTGTACGATGTCAAGCCTGATGTAGGCCAGTTTATGCGGGAATGGAGCAACATTTATGAGAGTCACTCAGGTGAGCGTGGAATTTTTAACCGTTATGCTTCGGAGATTCAAGCGTCTAAGAATGGTCGTCGTGTACTCGGTAAAGAATGGGGTACTAACCCTTGTTCTGAAATCATTCTCAGGCCTTACCAGTTTTGCAACCTCAGCTCAGTTATTGTTCGTGCGGGGGATACACTGGAGTCTCTTAAAGAAAAAGTCGCTATTGCGACAATCTTGGGAACCTTCCAATCGACCTTGACTAACTTCCCGTACCTTCGTAAGGTGTGGCAGACTAACACTGAGGAAGAGCGTTTGTTGGGTGTCTCCATGACTGGTATTCTAGACAATACCTTGCTCAATGACGCCTACGATAAAGAACTACCTGCCCGTCTTGAGGAGCTAAAGAATGTTGCTGTGGATACTAATAAGCATCTTGCTGCTGAACTTGGGATCAATGTCTCTGCTGCGATTACTTGTGTCAAACCCGAAGGCACTGTTAGCCAGCTCACTGGTACTGCTAGCGGCATTCATCCTCAACATAGCGCTTATTTCATTCGTCGCGTACGCTCTGATGCCAAGGATCCAATCACTGCTTTCTTGAAGAATGCTGGTTTCCCTTGGGAGCCTTGTGTCATGAAGCCTGAGTCAACAACTATCTTCTCATTCCCGATGAAGACACCAGAGGGTGCTCGTCTACGTGAGGACTTGTCAGCTATCGAACACTTGGACTTGTGGTTGACATTCCAACGTCACTGGTGTGAGCACAAGCCTTCAGTGACTATTTCAGTTAACGAGAATGAGTGGCCTAAGGTAGGCGCTTGGACATGGGAGAACTTCGATGAGATCACTGGTGTTTCGTACTTACCTATGGATGGTGGCACTTATCGTCAGGCTCCCTATGAAAGTATCGACGAAAGCCAATATAATCTTCTTCTTAGTGGGATGCCGACAGCGATTGACTGGAACGAAATGCGTGAAGTCACCGACAACGTTGAAGGGGTTCAGACCCTAGCTTGTACAGCTGGTGCTTGTGAAATTTAATATCTATGTTCTGATGCGGGTGGTCGAAATGGTCACCTGCGCTCACATTATTGCTAACACTTGGAGACATTGGACATGATGATAGATTTTGATTGGTCAGGTGGTTTTGTACTAGGAATTGTCCAAACTGATGAAGCTATAATAGAGACTGCGGAGGATAAGTTTCAATTCTGCACAGCAGTGATTATCCATCTAGGATTCTTTAACATAGCCTTACTATTCCAATAGACAAGGGACAACAAAAAGCCTCTAATGTACCTTAAACAGTGCATTAGAGGCTTTATTGTATCTTTTAAGATACATTCGGTATTCGCAAATAGCGATTAAGCTTACGCCTTATTAGGCTTTGTACTCAGCCTCAGTCAGGATACCTGCTTTGTACTTACCTTCAGGTTTGAAGATAGTAAGCTCTTGTTGTCTCATCTCAGGTGCGAAGCTAATGTGCATCCAACGACCAAACTCATGGATCATCTGATCGAACTTGATACCAGCCTTCTTGACTTCCTGACACAGTTGGTAAGGAGTCATCTTAGAGCTGGAGACATCAATGGCCCAACCATCCATGTGAGAGCTTACCTTAGAGCCTCCAACAGCCACGTTAACAGCTGGTAGACGTAACCATGAATTGATGTTCAATGGGCCTGTAACGGCTCTCAGTTGCTCCAGCTTCTGTGCTGCAACCTTCATGTTCTCAAGCTGGAGAGTAGAGGGTTGATTGTCGATACCCTGACGGATAGCTGTGTCGCTATGTGTAGCCTCTTCAAGAGTAAAGTGTTCACTCAGCTGCATTAGTCTTCTCCTCATCGCTACCGTTAATCTTGATAGCAGCCAACCAACCGATAAAGCCACCGACAATCGTGGAGAATGCAGGGGCGATGATTGGGAATATGTCCTTGTTGTCTATAACACTGTTAGGCATAAACATAGCACCCAACAAAGTCGTGGTCATGGCAACCATCACGAAAGCTAGAGTCCTAGCGATCATCTTAGCAATATCAAATATAACCTGTTCTTTCATTTCTTTCCTACCTTATCAGCTATTTTTTCCATAGTCCGACCACCGAAGTAGAAGGACATGACGAGCATTCCCCACTGCCCTAAGAGCTCCACGTAAGCACCTCTAGTCTCAAAACCAAAGATTGAACCGACAGCAAAGCCGCTATAAGCAAACAGGAGGAATATCAAAGTAGCTGGACGGATGTTCTTAGACAACCATGAGTCAGAACCCATATCAGCTTTAAGGCGCTCAGTCAAGTTATTCTGCTCTGTTTTGTAGAACTCAAGCTCTAACTCTTGGAGCTTCTGAGCAGCTTGAGGATCACCTGCGATAGCTTTAGCGACAGCTTCAACGCTATCTGAGACACCGAACTTAGATGCCAATGCGGACACAGCAGCCCCACCGAGAGGGCCAGCAACCATAGTAGCCACAGTAGGGGCCATACCTTTAAGTAAATTTAGTAAATCATTCATTTAAGTTTACACGCTGCAACAGCGTCCTTTACGATAATATAGAGATAGAGTTCAAAGGGTAAGATAAGAAAGAATAGCAGGGTGAGCAGTACTAGGAAGCTTATGTAGGCTGTCTCGCTAGAACTAACGCTATTATTATTGCCCATATCTCCACCACTATTAGAGCCACCACGATTACCCAAGCTATTCGTTGTCTTATTTTGGAAAGTAGATTGTTTTTGCGTTGCCATTCCTCTTTCCTACGCTTAACGGTTAATAGGTAAGTTACTTCTTGTTTCTCCTGTACTATCCCAAACATTTCGATGACATCGGTGTAGAGCGATCCAAGCTCAGGAGGGCTCTGGTACACCATAGTCTCCCTAAGCTCTTTCTGAGCCTTCTCCATCTCCTTCTTAGCTATCACTAAGTCAAGGGAGACATCAAGAAGCTCATCAGACTCAATGAACTGTGTGTCTATCCTCAACTGCTGCTCAGCTATCTTCTTGTCAATGGCTATCATTGCTTTGAAGAAGATCTTCAAGTTCTTTATTAAGTCAGCCTTAATCTCTTGTTCATTGTGTTGCTGTACAGGAGCAACTTTCCGTTTAGTTACACTTTGTGAAACCTTTTGATCTATAGTGTTAGACGCTATAGGAGGAGGTGGAGGCTCAGGCTCAGATGAAGGGAAGATCTTAGACTTAATGAACTGCCACAGGCCTACTACCTCTTCAACGTGCTCCTTAGCCTCATCGAAGGTTTCTTTAGCCTTTAGTACTACACCTTTGTATTCTTTGTATAGCTCACATCCCTGCTGGATAGCCTCAACAGCCTTGAGAGCACCAGCAAGGAGGATTAGAGGCATTACTCCACCTCAATACCCATAGATTTAAGTTGCTGGAGAGCTTCTTCTGGAGTAAGTTGATTAGCTGGTTGCTGCTGGTCTTGGGGCTCCTCTGGAAGAGATGGTTTTGACGTATCTATCCTTGGGCCTGAACGAGCCGCAGTACGCGCAAGAACACCAGTTAAAGTTCTAGTCATGTCAGCCACTTTACCTACAGCACCTCTTCGTTGAGCAGAGGCTAGTTTCTTTACTGTATCTGGATCAAACACCACATTAGCCATTGCTTTAGGATCATCTAAAATAGCACGAACAATAGAGGACAGCTCACCGAGAATCAAACCTTGCTGAGCAGTACCACCCGCGCCCCTAGTTGACGCATACAGATCCGCACGAAGTCCTGCGCTAGCCTCTGTAGCACTCTTTTGTGTCTTTTGTAACCATTGAATTGCTAAAGCAGCATCAGCCTTGTCAGCTGCGTTAGGGAACAACCAAGCAAAGTCCCCCTTCTTATTATTAAGCTCACTCAACACAACTTTTAAATCAATGGTTGGAGAACCTTCTGGAGCACCAGCAGCAGTCTTCCTAGCTTTTCCGAGTAACGCCTCAAACTGGCTTCTTGTTGCAGTATCTAGAATCATCTGCCCATTTGGTGATTTATTTAATACATCAACCAAGAAAGTTCTTTCAGAGGGCTTTACTTTTGAAAGTTTAGATATGACATCTTCAGGAGTTAAAGCAGACGCTGTAGGGACATCAAAGTACTTAGCAAGCGGACGATTAGAAAACTCTTCAATAGTTGCTAAGTTTGTTTTAAAGTTATCACGAGCAGCCTTTAACTTTTCTGCTCCGGGGACACCTGCGTCAATAGCGTCATCAAGAGACTGTCTAAAACCATTAAGGACAGCTAAGGAAATACCCTTAACTTGACCGGGAGCCACACCTTCAAAGATATTACCTTTACCGAAGTCTGCTTTTCCTGAATATACTGCCTCACCCCAAGCAGACAGGTTTTTCTGTAGGCGCTCTACGCTAATCTTTTGTACACCTGCGGGAGTTCCGGGAGTAACATTAACACGAGCAGGTTGACCTGTTGGGCCAAGAATGGTTGATGGCTCTATTACCGCCTGTTTCTCAGGGATAAAGTATTCATCTTTAATCTTGTTAATTGCAGACTCAATACCAGCAAAGCCCGGAGTTTCAGGAGGGATGCTAGATAGTTTTTCTTGAACCGCTTTCAGCACAGGAGAGGGGTCAATAATGCCTCCTGACACTTTAGCTTCTTTAAAATCTACATTAGCATCTCGACGCAGCTTACTAGCTAACGACTTGCCGTAATTATTAAAAGCGCTAATAGCCCCGGTAGCAGCCACTTCTGGTGTATCAGCAGAAGCTGTAGCCCGTTTAAAGACATTATCTAAAAATGTCTCAGCATCGACAGCCTGAGCTTGTCTAAATACGTTACCTTGCTCTTGGATTTTAGTAGAAGCCTCAGCCCGAGACTCTTTTGCAAGCTGTGGTCGAGAGCCTGTTAACTCCCCCGGGGTCATGCGCCCAACACTTAGCAATTCATTTGTATTACGAGGTAAAGTTCCTTCAGGAGCTATCGCAGCGTTTCTAGCCGCTTTAATACCACCACCAATAGCATAAGGAGTAGCTTGAACTGCAAACTGCGCCAAGGGGCTATCAGGGGCAATAGACTCTGCTAACAAACCTGTAGATCCAGCAACAGCGGCCTCACCTGTAAGACCTAAAGCAGTACGTGGGAAAAGCCCCGGCATACCCAGAGCTGTTACTGCAACTTGAGGGGCAGCTGTTTCAGCAAACTGACTAGCACCACGATAGCCTTGAATTTGTTGAAGATCTGGGCCACCTAAATCACGGATAGCTTTCATTATTCCTGTAGAGGAAAGAGCACTGGGGTCTTTGTTTTCTTTTAACTTATCATACAGGTTTCCCCATCCACCTACAAGCTTAATAATACCCCTTGTAGCACCTTTCAAAGTACTCTCAGTGAACTTCTTAACTTCGTCTAGGCTTGTTCCCTCAGGAGCCAATACTGACTCATCAGATACAGTAATGCCTCTATTCTTTAACTCTTGCAGAGCTGCCATCGCATCGGACATACTTTTCCTTTAGTTGTTTTTGACAAACTTGCCGTTAACAATTCTACCACCAGCGGCTCTTGCAAGGTCATCCGCAGACATGTTAGTTAATTCAGGTGTTTCTACATTCTTAACAAACGGAGACTCATAACCTCTTAAACTATAATCGTTCTTATAGTAGTGTGTTTCCATGGCTTTAGCACTGCCAACTGTCTCTTGGGCGCGTTTACGTAAGTAGTTGATAAGGTCTTTGTTTGTCTTTTGACCCTTTTGAATTGAAGGGCCAATCGTCTTAGCAAACTCTCGGTCTGTATCGGTGGGGTTTGTACCTAGTTGTTTAATAAACGACAAGGTTCGTTCACCTGTCAGGCTGTTAAATTTATCAGCATTATCCAAGGCTTGTTGATCGGTGGAACTTGTCAAACCCACGCTGTCAAATACCCGCAAGGCAGCTAGACGAGCGTCTGCACCAGCCCCTGAAATACCTTGAGGGGTTTTATCAAGTTGAGACAGAATCTTAGAAGCTTCAATAGCTTTATCTGAAGCTAATTGGGCCTCAGCTAACCGTTTAGCATCTAGTTTAGCAATTTCAACAGCACCTGCGGCAGAACCTTTAGCATCTACTTTTACATCAGTCTTAGCGGTAGTGCGATCAACCCCGCCGTTGAAAGGTACACGTACTTGCTTAGTTGGGTCTGTTGGGTCTTGTCTAACAACAAACTGAGTGTCTGTACCGACATCAAAGTAAACAGGTTGACGAGTACCTTCAGCAACACCAATCTCTTTAATGTTAGCGCCTTTGTTACCAGCTGTTAGGCGAGCTAGCTCAGTCTTATATGTGTTATTCCACGCTGGAGTGCCTCGTTCAGCGCCAGAAGAATTAGCTATAGCGGCGGCATTACGTTGCTCTGTGGTCAGCATTGCTGCGTTACCCTCACGCGTCTTAGCTACTGTCTCAGCTTGAGTCTTTCTAATTCCTTCAATTTCCTTGTATTTACCAAGTAAGTAAGTACTTAATTCTGGATCATTCGTAGAGGCTTGGATAGCTTGGACTAATGACTTAGGGTCTGTCATGTCTACCTGTTGAATAAAAGACCTACGTTGAGCTTGAAGCTGCATCTGAGGATCTTGAACACCCATCAAACCACCGACAGCATTACCCACACGTTGAAAGCCGCCTCGGATGTCTGCTTGAGCACGTTCCTCAGGAGTCAACCTAGCCATCTGTATAGCCTGTGCTTGAGCTAACTGATCTTGTTGTTGTTGGTATTGGTCGGGAGTACTGAATAACCCCGCAAACATTGAATCTATAGCCATATCTTGTGTCTTCCTTTTAAATCTTACAGGCCGAGCAAGGCACGAAGTTCTGGATCTAACATGTCCGCGCCACCGCCACTAAAAGTGCTCTGAGGAATAATGTCAGGATTTTGGGAAATAAAGTCACTTGCTGCTGTATTCAAACCGCTGTAATCATAGCCACCCAAGCCACCTAAGTACTTAGCTAGAGCAGAACCGACACTTGTATTTCCTGCAACATTTCCCAAAGCTTTTCCAAACAAAGAACTGCCTCCCAATCCAGCAGCAGCTGTAGCGTAAGGATTATACTGTCCCGCTTTCAAAGCAGCGTCAGCGGCAGCCATATCGCCAGCCAGTCCCAAACGACCTGAGCTAGCTCCTGCGGCTGAAGAAAGTTTAGCCAAGTCAGTAGACAAGCCAAAGGGCTGTTGAGCAAGGCCTTCAACTGTCGAAGCGGACTTCA
>Ga0209134_10000106_pt1 | contig 23215 bp, 19 predicted proteins | sample LauGreSp1BDMLBSN_2_FD_187566 | JGI IMG/M metagenome (GOLD analysis project Ga0209134, IMG submission 187566) | Freshwater lake microbial communities from Lake Michigan, USA - Sp13.BD.MLB.SN (SPAdes) (version 2) | ecosystem: Environmental > Aquatic > Freshwater > Lake | place: Lake Michigan, USA... | reverse complement strand
TTCGCGATGACGACGTTGTCGAGCGTATCCCGGGTGATCGTGATAGATTGCAGGATCGGCACGCCGGACGCCATGAGCGTACCGAAGGTACGGGCGAAGCGCGAGACCGAGACGATCTGCACGAAGGCGCCGACCTTCGGGAGGCGGAAGATGATGCGATCAAAGAGCTCCTTGCCCTTCTCCGTCGCCAACCAGGTCTTCAGGCCGAAGTAGATGCCAAAGACCAGAATCGGAGTGGCCCACCAGTAGACCGTCAGCAGCTTGGAGATGCCGATGACGAACTGCGTCAGCGGAGGCATCTGGGTCTTCTGGCCGTCGAGGAGCTTCTGGAAGGAAGGGACGACCTTCACCATGAGGATGTAAACGATGATGATAGCCACGGACATGACGACGCCAGGGTAGACCATCGCGGACTTGACCTTCTTCTGGATACGCTCGGCCTTTTCGCGGAACTTCGCGAGACGGTCGAGCACCTTGTCGAGCACGCCGCCCGCTTCACCGGCGCGGATCATATTGACGAAGAGCTTGTCGAAGACCTTCGGGTGAGCCTGAAGGGCTTCCGAGAGGTTGTTACCCTGGGAGACGCTCTCGGCGACGTTGGCGAGGATGGCCTTGAAGGCCGGATTGCGTTCCTGCTTGGTGATGAGTTCAAGGGCGCGGAGCAGCGGCAGGCCGGCGACGATGAGCGTGGCCAGCTGGCGGGTCATGACCGTGACGTCATTCTGGCTGACTTTGGCGCCGAACGTGAAGCCGGCCTTGGCAGGCGCAGCCGGAGCGGCGGCGGACTTGGCCGCGCCGCCGTCGGCGGCGAGGGTGGTGACCATCAGGCCCTTCGCCATGAGTTTCTGGCGGGCTTGTTCGTCGTTGGCGGCCTCGATCTTGCCGGAGGCCTGCGCCCCGTTGCGATCGATAGCGGTGTACTTATAGTCGGGCATGGGAGTGGGGGTGTTGTGAAAGTTAGGTGTATTTGAGGACTTCCTCGATGGAGGTGTGGCCGTCGAAGATGCAACGCAGGCCGTCTTCACGGAGCGGACGCATGCCCGACTCGATGGCCTTCTGCTTGAGGACGAGCGTCGGCGCCTTCTGGGTGATGAGCGAGCGGAGCTGGTCGTTGATGGTCATCAGCTCGAACAGGCCCTGACGGCCCTTGTAGCCGGAGCGGTTGCAGTCCGCGCAACCTTTGCCGTAGTAGAACTGCTTGTTGGCGATCTCGAGCGCATCGACGTCGAGCATGTTGACGACGTCCTTGTCCGGCTCGTAGGCGGTACGGCAGGTCTTGCACACCCGACGAAGCAGACGCTGGGCGAGCACGCCTTCGAGCGAAGCCGAGATGAGGAACGGCTCCAGACCCATGTCGATAAGTCGGGTGACGGCACCCGGCGCATCGTTGGTGTGGAGCGTGGAAAGCACGACGTGGCCGGTCAGCGAGGCCTGCACGGCGATCTGCGCGGTCTCGAGATCTCGGATTTCACCGACCATGATGGTGTCCGGATCCTGTCGGAGGAACGAGCGGAGGGCCGCGGCGAACGTCAGGCCGACCTGGTGGTTGATGGGCACCTGCATGATGCCTTCGACTTCGTATTCGACGGGGTCCTCGGCGGTCAGGATCTTGACGTCCTCGGTGTTGACCTCGCGTAGCGCCGAGTAAAGCGTGGTCGTCTTACCGGAGCCGGTCGGGCCGGTCACGATGAAGATGCCGTTCGGACGCCCGACCATCGAGCGGATTCCTTCCTTGATGTCATCCTGCATCGAGAGGGCCTCGAGGCTCAAGTTGACGACGGTCTTATCCAGGATTCGGAGCACGACGGACTCGCCGAACTGCGTCGGCAGAGTCGAGACTCGAAGGTCGATCTGGCGGCCGCTGATGGTCGTCTTGATGCGTCCGTCCTGCGGCACGCGGCGCTCGGCGATGTTGAGCGAAGAGAGGACCTTGACGCGGGCGATGACGGCCGAGGCGAGGTTCTTGGGCGGAGGCGCCATTTCATACAGCGAACCGTCGATACGCAGACGGATGCGGAACTCGTGCTCAAAAGGTTCGAAGTGGATGTCCGAGGCCTTGGCCTTGACGCCTTCCTGAAGGACGAGGTCAACGAAGCGGATGATCGGCGCCTGGCTGGCCTGCTTGGTGACATCCTCATCGGTGACGGCGGCGGTGTCGACCTCGCCGAATTCGCCGAGCAGGTCCTCCATCGAGGAGGAGGTGGCTTCGCCGTAGACGCGCGTGACGGCGGCTTCGACCTGCGCCGGGTCGGCCACGGCCAGTTCGATATCCTTCTGCAGGATGAAGCTGAGTTCGCTGATGACGGACGAGTTGAAGGGGTCCTTCGCAAGGAGCGTCAGTTTACCGGCCTCGTCGGCGACGGGCAGCACGACGTATTTGTGGGCCTGCGGCGCCTTAAGGAGTTTGGTCAGGGCTTCGCCCGGGTCGGCCGGCACCGCGGAATAGTACTGGACCTGAAGGTGATCGGCGATGGCCTGCAGGATGGTCGGACGGTCGGCCAGACCGGCGTCCACAAGGCTGTCGCTGAAGGACTTCCCGGTGGTGGCGTGGGACTCCCAGATCTCCTCGGCCTGGGCAGGCGTCACGAGGCCGGCCTCGAGGGCGATATCACGGATCACGTCACTATGGTCGTCGAACATGGGAATGGAGGGGAAAGGGGTTGGGTTGGGTTAGCGTGCCGCAGCCCCGCCGCGCATGCGCTCGCGCATGGCTTCAGGGTTCTGGCAGTAGTTGAAGACTTCCTCCTCGGACACGGATCCTTGGAAGAAAAGGGCGAGGAGGTCGCTATCGAGGGTCCGCATGCCGCGGGCGCCGCCGGTCTCGATATCGGTGAGGAGCTGGTAGGTCTTACCCTCGCGGATCTTCGCGCCGATGCCGTCGGTACGCACCATGATCTCGAATGCCGCGACGCGCTTGTCGTCGGTGGTGTGGAGCAGGCACTGCGAGATGACGGCGCTGAGGGAAGTGGAAAGCTGGGCGCGGATCTGGTCGCGGGCGGACGCGGGAAACGCGTCGATGATGCGGTCGATCGTGCGCGTGGCGCCGGAGGTATGGAGCGTGCCCAGCACGAGGTGGCCGGTCTCCGCCGCGGTCACCGCGGCCTCGATGGTCTCGAGGTCGCGCATCTCGCCGATGAGGATGACGTCCGGATCCTGGCGGAGCGCGGAACGCACGCCTTCCGCGAACGACGGCAGGTCGACGCCGACCTCGCGCTGCGTGATCAGGCAGTTCTTGTGGGCATGGGTGTACTCGATCGGGTCCTCGATCGTGATGATATGCCCCTGTTGGTTCTCGTTGATCCAATTGATCAAAGAGGCGAGCGTGGTCGACTTGCCGGAGCCGGTCGGACCGGTGACCAGCACCAGGCCGCGGGCGCGCTTGAGCATGTCCTTGATGATCGGAGGCAGCCGTAGCTGCTCGAGCGTGAACATGGCCGAAGGCAGCAGGCGCAGCACCATGCCGTGGCCACCGAGGCCGCGGAAGGCGTTGACGCGCAGGCGCGTCTTATCGCGGAAAGAGAAGGCGAAGTCGCAACCGCCGTCGGCGGCGAGCCGGACCGACTGGGCGGGGGGAACGATGGCCATGACCATGGCTTTCGCTTCGGCCTCCGTGAGGGCCGGACCATCGATGGAGACGATCTCGCCGTTGACGCGCAGACTGGGAGAACGGCCTACGCGGATATGCAGATCCGAAGCGCCATTCTCGATCATGGCCTCCAGCAGCTGATTCATCTCGTAGGCCATAGGCTTAGATCACGTCGTCCGCGACGGTGGCGCCGAGCACTTCCTCGATGGTGGTCATGCCGGAGGCGACCTTGCGCTGGCCGTCCTCGCGCATGGTGCGCATACCCGCTTCGCGGGCCTTGCGGCGAAGGTCGACGAGGTTGGAGCCGCCGTAGATCATCTCCTGGACCTCCTCGGTGATGACGAAGAGCTCGAAGACGCCGCGGCGACCCTTATAGCCGCGCTCGCCGCACTTCGGGCAACCGGGGCCCTTCATGGGAGTGGCGCTGGCGAGGTCCTGCTCGGTCATGCCGATGGAATAGAGTTCCTTGGCGGTCGGCTTGTAGGGAGCGGCGCAGGCCTGGCAATTACGACGCACCAGTCGCTGCGCGAGCGCACCGCGCAAAGCGGCGGACACGAGGAACGGCTTGACGCCGATGTCGACAAGTCGGGTGACGGAGCTGACGGAGTCGTTGGTGTGGAGGGTCGAGAACACCATGTGGCCGGTGAGGGCCGCGTTGATCGCGATTTCCGCGGTCTCGAGATCTCGGATTTCACCGATCATCACGATGTTCGGCGCCTGACGGAGCATGGCGCGAAGGGCGGCGGCGAACGTCATGCCGACGTCGCGCTTCACCTGGACCTGATTGATCCCGGCCATCTGGTATTCGACGGGATCCTCGACGGTGATGATCTTACGGTCGGGCTTGTTGATGTAGTTCAGTGCCGAATAAAGCGTGGTGGACTTACCCGAGCCGGTCGGGCCAGTGACGAGGAACACGCCGTCCGAGCCCGAAATCAGGCCCTGAAACTTGGCTTGGTCGTCGGCGAAGAAGCCGAGTTCCGGAAGGCCCAGCTTGAGGCCTTCCTTGTCGAGGATTCGCATGACGATCGATTCACCATAGACGGTCGGGAGGACCGAGACACGTAAGTCGATGTCGCGGCCGCCGGTGCGGGCCTGGATGCGTCCGTCCTGCGGGATGCGCTTCTCGGCGAGCGAGACTTCGGCCATGAGCTTGAGACGGGAGATGATCGAAGGCTGGAGGCGCTTGGGCGGGCCCTTCATCTCCTGCAATACGCCGTCGACGCGGAAACGGACGCGGAAACGCTTCTCGAGCGGCTCGAGGTGAATGTCCGATGCCTTACGACGGATGGCGTCGACGATGAGGGAGTTGACGTAACGGATGATCGGCGCGTCGTCTTCCTTGACGTCGCCACCCTGCGGGAGCTCGACGGCCAAGCCGTCTTCGCCACCCTTGCCGAGAATATCGGAATAAGAAGCGGAGCCGCCGATCTGACCCCCATTATAACAACGTGAAATAGCCTCCTTGAGCGCATCCGGAGGGGCCAGTTTCGGGTTGAGGGCGAGCTTGAGCACGCGCGAGACGGAATCGATGGTCTCGGTGTCGAGCGGGTCCGAGATGGCGACGAGTAATTCCGTGCCGTCCATCTGCAGCGGCAGGATGTTATGCTTCTCGGCCTGCTCGCGACTGATGAGCTTCAGGATGTCATCGGAGGGCGCGACCTGCGCGACGTCCACCAGTTCCATGTCGAACTCCTGACTGAGCGCCGCGGTGATCTTGATCCAATCGACCTTGTTGGTCTCGACCAGCTTAGCGATGGCGAGGGTGTCGGCATTTTGGCCGTCCGGGATGGGCTCGATGGCGGCACGGGCCTCGGTCACGTCGGCAGGAGACACCAGTCCCTTGTCCTGAATGAATTGGATGACGTAGTCGTCGGCGGTCGTCACAGTAGGGAAATCCGGGGCGGAAGATAGGGGTAGGGAGATTGTTCCTCAGAGAGGAGAACAACGGGGAAAAGTAACCTAAATCCGGGCACCTTGCCCGCAACCGCAAATTAACCAAAGCTGGCCGTATTTACGGAGCTGAAATGCGACCAACGAAGGCCGCGACCTGCGCGCGCAGAAATTCCCGGTCGCCATCGTTCCAAAAGACGACGTCGGATCGCTTAACCTTCTCCGATAGAGGCATTTGCGAAGCAATACGGCGGGAAATCTCTCCCTCGGAGAGCCCCTTTTCAAGCAGGCGTGTCCGCCTCGTCTCTTCGGCGCAAGCGACACACAGGATGAATCCGAATCCAGCGGTCAGGTTTTTTTCGAAAAGCAGCGGAATTTCAACCACGTGATGTCGTTTCGTATCTACGACGGCCGCCTGCCGAAGTCGGGCGACTTCCGGGTGAGTCACGCCCTCAAGGAAGGCCAGTTCGGCCGGCTCATTGAAAACCTTGGTCGCGATCCATCGGCGGTCAGGCCGGCCGTCCGCCCCCAGGCAGGCGTCGCCCCAGCGGGCCCGAAGCTGGCTGATGCTGTCGTCGGACGCTAAAACCTGTCGCGCCAGCTGATCGGCATCGACGACATTGAAGCCGAGCTCCGCAAAGCAGGCGGCCGCCGCGGACTTGCCGCAGCCGATACCGCCCGTGAGTCCGATGACCATGCCCTACCCTACCTCCCCCGCTGGCCGAGGGCAAACCTCAAGCGGGACTGGGCGTGGACTGCAGGCCTGACCCGGCGTCGGCGGCAGGGATCGCCGGAGGCTGAGCGAGGTCAGCCGCCGGAGCCGGCGCCACGACGGGTCCAGCAATCGACGTTTGAATGGAGCCGGTCTTGAGGATTTCCATCACATGCACGCCGTCGAGGGTCTCATACTGCAGGAGCGCCTCGGCGATCTTGCGATGGGCGTCGGCGTTATCGGCGATGAGCTTCTCGGCGCGGGCATACTGCTCCTGCACGATGGCGGAAATGGCTTCATCGATACGACGCGCGGTGGCGTCGCTATGATTCTGGGTGCGCGAGATCTCGCGCCCGAGGAAGACGGTGTCGGAATTTTCGCCGTAGGCGATGGGTCCCAGGTCGCTCATGCCCCAATCGCAGACCATCTGGCGTGCGAAACGCGTGGCCTGCTTGATATCGCTCGAAGCGCCGTTGGAGATCTCGCCGGAAATGACTTTCTCACCGATGCGGCCAGCCATGGCCATGCAGATATAATCGAGCAGGCGCTTACGGGAGTAACCCAGGATTTCCTTGGTCGGCATGAGCATGGCCATGCCGAGGGCACGTCCCCGCGGGATGATGGTGACCTTGTGGAGCGGCAGCGCGCCGTCGTCGATGAGGGCCTGGACCACGGCGTGGCCGGCTTCATGATAAGCGGTGTTCTTCAGGTCGGCTTCGTCCATGACCTTCTTGCGTTCACGGCCGTAGGCGATCTTGTCGCGGGCTTCCTCGATGTCGGACATCTCGACCTTCTCGCGGTTACGACGGCCCGCGTGAAGCGCGCCTTCGTTGAGGAGGTTGGCCAGGTCGGCGCCGGACATGCCGGTCGTGATGCGCGCGACCCGCTGCAGGTCGACAGACGGAGCCAGCTGGAAGCGCTTGGCGTGCACGGCCAGGACAGCCTCGCGGCCGCGCAAATCGGGGAGGTCCACGAAGACCTGGCGATCGAAGCGACCCGGACGCAGCAAGGCGGAGTCAAGGACGTCGGAGCGGTTGGTGGCGCCGATGACGATCACGCCGGCCTGACCGTCGAAGCCGTCCATCTCGACGAGCAAGGAGTTGAGGGTCTGCTCGCGTTCGTCGTTGCCGCCGCCGACGCCGGCGCCGCGCTGACGACCAACGGCATCGATTTCATCGATGAAGATGATGCAAGGCGCGAGTTTGCGCGCCTGCTCGAAAGTATCGCGCACGCGGGCGGCGCCGACGCCGACGAACATCTCGACGAAGTCCGAGCCGCTGATGCTGAGGAAAGGCACGCCGGCCTCGCCGGCGACCGCGCGGGCGAGCAGCGTCTTGCCCGTGCCGGGAGGGCCGACCATGAGCACGCCCTTGGGAATGCTCGCACCGATCTTGGTGAAGCGCTTCGGATCCTTCAGGAAATCGACGATCTCCTTCACCTCTTCCTTGGCCTCATCGCAACCGGCGACGTCCTTGAAGGTGGTGGTCTCCTTGTCGGTGGAGTTAAGACGCGCACGGGATTTCGCGAACTGCATCGCGCCACGGTTGGCGTTCTTGAGGAACCGGTACATCATGAACAGCACCACGCCCGAGATAAGGAGCGTAGGCAGCACGTTATAGAGGAACATCGTCCAGCCAGTCTGGGCCGGAAGTTCCTTGAAAGAGTCGCGGGAGACGGAGGCCTGGAGCGCCTCGAATGCCTTTTCGGTCAGACTGCCATCGGCGAAGAATCGCGCTTTCTCGTCCTCCTTGGCGCCTGCGACTTCGAGCTCTCCCGTGATGTGCACCCAGCGATTGTTGCCGCCGGTCGGGTTCGGCTGAATCGTGAGGTTCTTGATCTTCTTCTCCTGGGCGTAAGCGAGCACCTGGGTAACCTCCAGCTTCTGGACGGCGTTACGGGACTCCGCCCCGGGAAAGTTGAAAAGGGCGATGATGGCGGCCATCAGCAGCAGCCAGATAAGCACGGGTTTGGCGTTCAAGCGGGGGCCGTTTTTATTATCATCCGGCTGGTCGGGTTGACTCATGGGCAGAAGATTTAACCTAAGCGGAGGCCAAGCCAAGTCAACCGGAGAGCCCCCTTCGTGGGGCCAGCCAGGCGGGCAGACTCGGTCGGCGGCAGGCCCGGCACCCAGAGAATCTCGGAGCCGGCCAGCACCACCGGCAGAGCTTCCCGCCTTTCCGCTGGGATTTTACGATTGATGAGCAGGTCGGACAGTTTGGCCGACCCGGATGAACCGAGCGGCTGATAGCGATCGCCTTCCATCCGTCCACGCCAAGCAAGCGCCGAGACCGGAGCGACAAGATAGACTTCCTTCGTGGGCGAGATGTCGCCGTTGGAAAGGCTTGCCCACAGAGTCGCATCGACATCCACGATTTCAGCAAGCAAGGCGCATTCGTCATCAGGCGAACCCATCAGTAAGCGCCGCTCGGCGGGGCCGAACGCGGGGGCCACTGTCTGGACGGAAAGTTCCCCGGCCTGTAAGCGGACGACCACCCCGCGCACAGCGGACTGGGCGTCGCTCCCCGTGACAATGGCGGACGTCAGGGGAAGGAGTGATTTCGCACCGGCATCAGCGACTCCATGGCGATGCAAGAACTCACGAAGGCATTCCTGCGCCAAGGCCTCCGGGCGATCCTTGAGCGCGCCGACCGGCATGGTGCCGGCAGCGGAGACGACGCATCCTAACTCCCGGGCCCAGCAGACCAAGGCCGCCTGGGCCTCGCCGATGATGCGGGCGGAACGGGTGAAGCCCTCGGCGTAGCCAGCGCCTAAGGCCGCCTCACCGCCGTCGGCCAGCCAAGCGCGGATACGATTGCGGGCCGCGATAGGCAAACCGTTCGTCGCGTCTTCGCGCCAGGGGATGCCAGCGGCCCGGAGTTCGGCCAGCAGCGTGGACTTAGCGATACCGGCGGCGATCAGGGGACGCCAGCGACGGTGGCCATCGCGAAAATCTTGCAGCACACGCGGCGCAGCGAGGCCTGCGAGGCCGGCGCCGCGAGCAAGCCGGAGCAACGCGTTTTCGACGACGTCGTCGAGATGATGCGCGGTGCAAAGCAGCTCGAAACCGAGGGCCGGACGCTGCTCGGCAAAAAAAGCGTCGCGGGCAGCACGCAGGTCAGCCTCCGAAGCGGCACCCTGCCCCGCCCTGCTTCCGAGCACGCAAGGCACCCCGAGGGCGGCGCCGAGGGCCGCGACGAAACGGGCGTCTTCCGCCGAAGCTTCACCCCGTACGCGGTGATCGAAATGCAGGACCCGCAATCTTGGTCGCACGGTCTCATCCGCCCAGAGCGCACAGAGCAGGTAGACCGAATCCGCACCGCCTGAGACGGCGACCGCGATGGAGCCGGCTGCTTCGGGTGGCGAAGGCAAGCGCGGCAACCGCGAGGCGGCCGTGCGCAAGGCAGCGGGAGTGGGCAGGCTCATCGGCACGCGGTCAGACTACGTCACACCGAAGCCCTGCCAATCCAAAGCGGACGTCAGAACGACAGCGTTTCCTTGCCGTACCAGCGACGGAGCGCTTCGGGCACGCGGACGGTGCCGTCGGGCTGGAGATTGTTCTCCAGGATGGCGGCGAGGACGCGCGGCAGGCCGAGGCCGGAGCCGTTGAGGGTGTGGACGAACTCCGGCTTTCCATCCTTCGGGCGGAATCGTATCCCCGCGCGGCGGGCCTGGAAGTCGGTGAAATTGGAGCAGCTCGAGACTTCGAGCCAGCGCTTCTGGCCGCCGGCCCAGACTTCGAGGTCATACTGCTTGCTGTGCGAGAAGCCGATATCGCCGGCGCAGATCATCAGCACGCGGTAAGGCAGGTCCAGCTTCTGGAGCAGGCGCTCGGCGTCGCCACGCAGGAGCTCGAGTTCCTCGAAAGACTTATCCGGGTGGGTCCACTTCACGAGCTCGACCTTGTCGAACTGGTGCAGGCGGTTCAGGCCGCGCACGTGCGCGCCCCAGCTGCCGGCTTCGCGGCGGAAGCACGGCGTGTAACCGACGCGCTTCACGGGGAGCGAGGCTTCGTCCAGGATCTCGTCGCGGAAGAAATTCGTGACCGGCACCTCGGCCGTCGGGATCAGGTAGAAATCATCCGTCTGCGCGTGGTACATCTGGCCTTCCTTGTCGGGCAGCTGGCCCGTGGCCGTGGCGGAGGCGGCGTTGACCAGCAACGGTGCGTGGACCTCGGTGTAGCCATTGGCGCCGGCCTCCTCGAGGAAGTATTGGATCAGCGCGCGGACGAGGCGGGCCATATCGCCGATATAGAAAGGGAAGCCTGCGCCCGCGACCTTCACGCCACGCTCGAAGTCGATCGCCTTGCTGAACCAGGCGATGTCCCAATGCGGCTTGGCGGAGGGCGAGATCAACTTCGCATGATCGCCCCACTCGAGGATCACCTTGTTGTCGGCCTCGGTGCGACCTTCGGGCACGGAGTCGTGCGGGATGTTCGGGACGGAAAGCGCGACGGCTTTCATCTGCTCTTCGGCTTCGGAGACCTTCTTCTCGAGCTCCTTCACCTTGGCGGAAGCGGCCTTCATCTCGGCGACCTTGGCCTGGAATTCCGGCGAGCCTTTCGGCATCGCGGCCATCTCCTTGTTCGCGGCGTTCTGCGCGGAACGGGCGACCTCGAACTCGGCCACCGCGTGGCGGCGGGCCTCGTCGGCGGCCAGCACGGCGTCGAGATCGACCTGGAATTTCTTCCGGGCGACGCCCTTGCGGACGAGGTCGATGTTTTCGCGAAGGAACTTGGGATCCAGCATGATTCGACTTTGCCCAATTCCCCCGCCCGAGGGCAACGGGGAATTATCGCCCGCGCTGGATTCGGCCGGCCAGGAAGCGGCTGAGCCACAGCACCGTCTCGCGCTCGGCCCCGGTGCCACCCAGCTTGAGTGTCTTACCGCCCTCGCAGGCAACTTCGACCTGATAGGTCGTGGAGTAGGAGCTACGACCCCGACTCGTCGCCTCGGTGAGGCGACAGGAAAGCACGTCGTTCCAGGCGGCCGATTGGGTCCGGTAGACCCCCAGCGCGCCCGTGCGAATCGAAAAATTGCCCCCGGCGAGTTCGACCACGCAGCGTCCAGCGACGGCCATCACGGTCAGCCCGACGAGAAAGATCGAGCCCGCCAGGAACGGTATGCCGAAGAGCGACATCACGAGATTGAACTCACCCTTGGCGATCTGCATACCGTAGATGCCGCCGACCGATCCGCCCGCCCAGACCATGGTGAAAGGGACCAAGAAGAAGGCGATGCAACTGCGGGTCGATAGCGTCAGCCGGAAACCGTCCATGGCCTCCTCAAGCTGCACGCCTTTCGGCACCGCCTGTTCCGGCACGATGTTGCGCTGCTCATACGGCACAGCCTCCTGGCAGGCTGCCAACGGATACGGTTTCTCGCAGAAGCGACAGACCGCGACGCCCTGGGCCGGAGCAAGATCGGCTACCTCGATCGGCAGGCCGCATTCCGGGCAATGAAACTCCATGCAGCCAATGTGGACGCGGGGCCTTTCCCTGCCAAACAGATAAGCCCCGCAGCGCGAACCACGGGGCCTATTTTTGCTATGCTTTCGCTTAGACTCGGCTCGCCTCAGGGGCGAAGACTTCGTCAGGACGGAAGAAACGGCGGACCTCGGCTTCCGCGGCGGCGGGGCTGTCGGAGGCGTGGCAAACATTACGCATCATCTCGGTGCCGAAATCGCCACGGATGGTGCCCTTAGGAGCCACTTTAGAATTGGTCGGTCCGAGAAGTTCGCGGACGCGGGAAATGACATTGTCACCGACAAGGACGGCGACGATCACCGGGCGGGAAGACATGAAGGCCTCGATTTCCGGGTAGAAGGGCTTGTCGGCGACGTGGGCGTAATGCTCGCGAAGCTGCGCGGAGGTCAGGCGGGTCATCTTGCTGGCCTGGATCTCGAAGCCGGCGGCTTCGAAGCGGGCGAGGACGGTGCCGCAGAGACGGCGCTCCATGCAGTCGGGCTTGAGGATGATGAGAGTCTTTTCCATAGGTGTGCCCTTCGTACTGAAGGGTCGTTCAGTATTCGATTTTTAGGCCGAAAACACAAGCCCGAACCTTAAGATGGCCTTAAAAGCCCCTTAAATGGCCTTAAAAACGAGGCAAATGGCCTGAACGGCGAGAGCCTTCCCCTGCCCGATCGAGTCCATCCCCTCATTGGTCGTGGCCTTGATGCCTACCTGGGAGGGGGAAATTCCGATGATTCCAGCCACCGACGCCTTCATCGCCTCGACGTGCGCCATGACCTTTGGGCGCTCCCCGATGATCACGATATCGATGTTTCCGACCACCCAGCCGCCGTTGGCCTTCGCTTCAGCGACGGCCTTTTTCACGATGATGGCGGAATCCAATCCTTTGATGGCCGCGTCCGTGTTGGGGAAATAGTGTCCGATATCACGCAAGCCAGCCGCACCGAGGATCGCATCAGCAGCGGCATGCAGCACGACGTCAGCATCGGAATGCCCGTCCGGTCCGACGTCCGAAGGGATCCGCACACCGCCCAAGACGCACGGACGCCCGGCGACAAGCGGGTGGATATCATACCCGAGACCGACACGAAAGGCTGGCTGGGGCTGGTTCATGCCCCGTTCTTAGGCGATATTACGGCCAAAGGGAAGCCCTCGCACAAAACCCTTGAAACACCCTCCTCGAGGAGACATTTTGTGGACCTGTCAGTCTTCAGGCGCGGTAGCCAAGTGGTAAGGCCGGGCTCTGCAAAAGCCCCATGCGTCGGTTCAATTCCGACCCGCGCCTCCAGTTTAAAACAAGAAGGGCGTCCCGAAGCGGGACGCCCTTCTTCTTTCATGACGGCAGACTTAGCGGACGGTCTTGCTGAGATTAGCGACGCCGTTGACCTTCGAGTTCACACGCAGACGCAGTCCGTTGAGGCGAATGAAGCCCGTGGCATCGTCCTGATTGTAAGCCTTGGTCGGATCCGCCTCCATCGTGGCGATGTGCGGATTGTAGAGGGAGCGCGGGCTCTTGCGGCCGGCGACGTAGACGCTGCCCTTGTAGAGCTTCACGCGGACGGTACCGGTGACGTTGCGCTGCGACTCGGTGATGAGAGCCTGGAGAGCGAGACGCTCCGGAGCATACCAGAAGCCGTTATAGACGAGCGTGGCGTAGCGCGGGACGAGCGAGTCGCGCAGGTTCATCACCTCGCGGTCCATGGTGAGGGATTCGATCTGACGGTGGGCGAAGTGGAGGATGGTGCCACCGGGGGTCTCGTACACGCCGCGGCTCTTCATGCCGACGAAGCGATTCTCGACCATATCGACGCGGCCGACGCCATGGCGGCCGCCGATCTTATTGAGGGTGCGCATGACGCCGAGGGGGTCGAGTTTCTTGCCGTTGACGGCGACGCAGTCGCCCTGGCGGAACTCGAGTTCAGCGTACTCGGGCTTGTTCGGAGCGTCTTCCGGGGACACGGAGAGCTTGAACATGGCCTTGTTCGAAGGATGGAAGGCGTCCATCCACGGATCCTCGAGGATGCCGGCTTCGAACGAGATATGGAGGAGGTTGCGGTCGGAGGAGTAAGGCTTCTTGGCGCTGGCTTCGACGGGGATCTTATTATCGGCGCAATAGGCGATCATCTCGGCGCGACCGGGGAAGTCCTTACGGAATTCTTCATTGCGCCAAGGGGCGATGATCTCGAGGTCCGGGGCGAGGGCCGCGCAGGTGAGCTCGAAGCGGACCTGGTCATTGCCCTTGCCGGTGGCACCGTGGGCGATGGCGGTCGCGCCTTCCTTACGGGCGATCTCGACCATGCGCTTGGCGATGAGCGGGCGCGCGATGGAGGTGCCGAGGTAATACTGGCCTTCGTAGATGGCGCCGGCCTGCATCATCGGAAAGATGAAGTCGCGGGCGAACTCAGCCTGGAGGTCGTCGACGTAAAGCTTGGAGGCGCCGGTCTTCATGGCCTTCTGCTTGAGTCCCTTGAGTTCGTCTTCCTGGCCGATGTCGGCGCAGAACGCGATCATCTCGGCGTTGTGCTTGTCCTTGATCCAGGAAAGGAGGACGGAGGTGTCGAGGCCACCGGAGTAGGCCAGGACGATTTTCTTCTTCTTGCTCATGTTAGTGGGATGGAAAAATCAGCCGCGCGGGGCGGCGAGGTGGGCGAGGATGGCCTTCTGCACGTGCAGACGGTTCTCGGCTTGGTCGAAGATGATGCTCTGCTTGCTCTCGAGGACTTCGGCGGAGACTTCTTCGCCGGGGTGGGCCGGGAGACAGTGCATGAAATAGGCGGAGGGCTTAGCCAAGGACATCAGCTTCGCGTTGACCTGATAGGGCTGCATGGTGCGCAGGCGTTCGGCCTTCTCGGCTTCCATGCCCATGCTGACCCAGACGTCGGTGTAGACCATATCGGCGCCCTTCACCGCGGCGGCAGGATCGGTCGAGAACGTGAAGGTCTCCGGCAGGCCGTCTTTCTTCAACTGGGCGCGGATCTCGGCGCCAGGCTCGTAGCCGGCCGGGCCGGAGAGCGCGATCTCGACGCCGAGGGCGGCGCCACCGAGCACGAAAGAGTTAGCCATGTTGCAGGCGGTATCACCGAGGAAGGCGACCTTCTTGCCCTTGAGCGAGGCGGCGTATTGTTCCGGTCGACCCGGTGCGTAGCGTTCGGCGAGCGTGAACATGTCCGTCATGAACTGGCACGGATGCAGGAAGTCGGACAGCGCGTTGACGATCGGCATCGTGCCGCAGCGCGCGAACTCCTCGAGGAGGGCGTGCTCGTGGCAACGGATGACCATGCCGTGAAGGTAACGGGAAAGGACGCGCGCGGTGTCCGCCACGGTCTCGCCGCGGGAGATCTGCAGGTCGTCGGCGTTGAGCATCACCGGCTGGCCGCCGAGCTCGTGGACGCCGACCTGGAAGGAGACGCGGGTACGGGTGCTCTTCTTGAAGAACATCAGGCCCCAGGACTGGTGCGCGAGGGCGACCCCGGCGGACTTGCCTCGTCCGGCCTTGAGCGCCGCAGCCGCGGCGAAGACCTGAGCCGTTTCGGCCGGACTCAGGTCGGTCTCCTTTAGGAAATGACGCATCTCGGAAAGCGTTTGAACATAGGCCTCCAGTCCTGTTTGGACAGCGGAAAATAAGGGCGGGGAAACGCTCAGGCGGCCTTCCAACCGCCAAGGACCTGACGCAGGATCGCCACAGCCTCGGCCAGCTCCTCGGGAGAGGCGTTGAGCGGAGGCAGCAGACGCACGGCCACCCCGCCCGCCGGAGCGGTCAGGATGCCGGCCTCGCGCAGGGCGGCGACGACGGGTACCGGGTCGATGTTCAGGATGACGCCGACCATGTAGCCGGCTCCGCGCACTTCCTTCACAAGGTCCGGGCGGAGTTCGACCAATTTGCGGAGTTCGGCGTGCCAGCCGACCGAGCGTTCGGCCACCTTGGCGACGAGCTGTTCGGCTTCGAGGATTTCGAGCACGGCCAGACCTGCGGTGGCTGCAAGTGGCCCACCGCCAAAGGTGGTGCCATGGGAACCAGCCTGGAAAAGATCGTCATGCGGAGGCGCCATCCAGATCGCACCAATGGGGAAGCCGCCGCCGAGGCCCTTGGCCATGGCGATCGCGTCAGGCTTCACGCCCGCATGCTCATAGGCGAAGAACTTTCCGGTCCGGCCGATGCCGCACTGGATCTCGTCGATCATGAAGAGCACATTGCGTGCGCGACAAATCTGTTCGACGCCGCGCAAGAAGGCAGGCGTGGCCGGATTGACGCCGCCTTCTCCCTGGATCGATTCGATCAGGACGGCGGCGGTGGTCTGGGCGTCGATGGCCTTATCCCAGGCGGCGAGGTCGTTGAGCGGAACGGCGGTGAAGCCGGACAGCAACGGTCGAAAGCCTTTCTGGATCTTCTCCTGGGGCGTGGCGGACATGCCGCCAAAGGTGCGGCCATGAAAAGCCTTCTCGGCGACGATGACGCCGATGCAGGCGCCTTCGGAGCCGGACTTGCGCTGGCCATGGAGACGGGCGAGCTTCAGCAGGCCTTCGTTGGCTTCGGCACCGCTGTTGCAGAAGATGACGCGTCCGGGGCCGCAGCGCAGCGCGAGCGCATGGGCGAGTTCACCCTGCGGTTCATTCCGGTAAAGGTTACTGACGTGGACAAGCTTGCCGGCCTGCTCGGTGACGCGCTTGACCCAGTGCGGGTGGGCGTGGCCGACGGCATTGACGGCGATGCCCGAAGCGAAATCGAGGTAGCGCTTGCCGGCGGCATCCCAGACGTGCGTCCCCTGCCCCTTCACGAGCGTGATGGGCGGGGCGCCGTAGTTATGGGCGACGTTGGCCGCGTAGTTCGCGGCGGTAGGATCTGTGGACGGCCCGTTCATCAACCGTGGACGATTTCGGTGCCGATACCCTTATCGGTGAAGACCTCGAGCAGGAGCGCATGCGGGACGCGTCCGTCGATGAAATGCACGCGGCGGACGCCTTCCTTGAGGGCCTTCACGGCGCTGTCGACCTTCGGGATCATGCCTCCGGCGATGACGCCCTTGCGCTTGAGTTCGTCGACTTCGCTGACCTTGAGCGTGGTGATGAGAGAGGACGGATCCTTTTCGTCGGCGAGCAGGCCGGGGACGTCACTCATGAAGATGAGGCGGCGGGCCCGGAGGGAATTGGCCACGGCGGCGGCGGCGACGTCGGCGTTCGTGTTGTAGGCCTGGTCATCGGCGTCGAGCGCGATGGGCGAGACGACCGGCAGGTGGCCGTCGGCGAGCGCCTTCTTGATCAGCTTCGTCTTCACGAACTTGATGTCGCCGACGAAGCCGATGTCGACCGGCTGGCCCTTGTCATCGGAACCGAGGAGCTTCTCGCAAAGATTGACGTGGTTGCCCGGCATCCCGAGCGGGTTGGCGCCGCGAGCCTTGAGGGATTCGCAGATCTGCCCGTTGATCTCGTTGTTGAGCGTCTCTTCGACGATCTTGACCGTCGCGGCGTCGGTGACGCGCATGCCGCCCCGAAACTCGGATTTGATACCGGCCTTATCCATGGCCCGGGTGATGGCCTTACCGCCGCCGTGCACGACGACGACCTGGATGCCCACGGCGGCCAGGAAGGCGATGTCGGTGGCGACGCGGTCACGGCCTTCGGGATTCGGATCATCCATGAAGCTGCCGCCGTACTTCACCACGAAGGTGGAGCCACGGAACTTGTGGATGTAGGGAAGCGCCTCGAGAAGGACCTCGGCTTTTTGCGTGGCGGGAATGCTCATCTTACGGGAGGGAGTGTCGGGATTGCGGACGGGTGAGTAAACGGAAAACCTTACTCGCTCTTATTGTAGTTCACGTAGCCGTCGGTGAGGTCGGCGGCCAGGAGCCGGAACTTTGCGTCGCCGAGGTTGAGCTTGAGCCGGACCGCGAAACGGGCGGCCTTCACGACCAGCTTCCACTGGGGCTTGTTCTCGGGCAGGGGCTTACCGCCAAGGACGGCCGGGACGTCGTCGTAATAGATGTCCAGCTTGGCTTCGTCGAGGCCGGTGCGGGCATAACCGGCGGCGTCGGCGAGGCGGCCCCAGTTCGGGTCTTCGCCATACCAGGAGGATTTCACCAGGAGGGAGTTGCCGATCGCACGGGCGATCTTCTCGGCGTCGGCGCGGGTGCGGGCGCCTTCGATCTCCACGGACACGACCTTGGTGATCTTCTCGCCGTCGCCGACGATCTTCTCGGCCAGCGCGAAGCAGACCTTGTCGAGGGCTTCCTGGAAGAGCGTGCGGAGGCCGGCCGGGGCGGAAGCCCCTACGGACACGCCCGAGACGCCGGAGGCGAGGAGGAGGACGGTGTCGTTGGTGGACATATCACCGTCGACGCTGACGCAGTTGAAGGACTGGTCCGAAGAGGACTTCAGGGCGGTCTTGAGCTCCGCGGGCGAGGCGGCCGCGTCGGTGCAGACGAAGGCCAGCATCGTGGCCATGTTGGGCTCGATCATGCCGGCCCCCTTGGCGATACCGGCGATGGTGACGGTCTTCCCTTCCCAGACGAAGCGCGCGGTGACGGACTTCGGACGGGTATCGGAGGTGAGGATCGCGTTGGCGGAGCGCACGCCTTCGGCGGCATCGCGCGTAAGGCGGGAGGCCGAGACCTTGATGCCTTCGGCGACCTTGGCCATCGGGAGCAGCTCGCCGATACGGCCGGTGGAGCAGACGAGGAAGGCGTCGGAAGGGGCGCCCACGGCGGCGGCGGATAGCTTCGCCATCGCGACGGCATCGGCATCGCCTTGGGCGGCCGTGCAGGCGTTGGCGTTGCCACTGTTGCCGACGATACCACGGATCCTGTCCGCGGAGACGGCGAGCACCTGCTGGCAGAAACGCACCGGGGCGGCCTTCACGTCGTTGGTCGTGAAGACGCCGGCGGCGGCGCACGGCTGGTCGGCGACGACGAGCGTCAGGTCGAGGCGGTCGAGGCCCTTGTTACGGATATCGCAGCCGGCGGCGCCGACGCGGAAGCCGGGCACGTCGGAGACGCCCGGCGAATCATTGGTGAACTCGATGGACATGGAAAATCAGCGAAGGCCTTCGGACTCGTCCCACCCCATCATCAGGTTGAGGTTCTGGACCGCCTGACCGCCGGCACCCTTCAGGAGATTATCGATCACCGAGGTGATGATGAGATTGCCCGTGCGCGGATCGGCGACGACGGAGCAAGCAACCCGATTGGTGTTCGCGACGTGCGCGGTATCCGGGAATTCGCCCGACTTGAGCAAGGTCACGAACGGCCGGCCGGCATAGGCCTTCTGCCACACGGCCTCGACCTGGGCGACGGTGACGCCGGGGGCGGGCACGACGATGGTCGTGGCGATACCCCGATGCATCGGGGCGAGGTGCGGATTGAACTGGACCACGACCGGCTGGCCGGCGGCCACGCCGAACTGCTCCTCGATCTCGGCGATATGCCGGTGACCAGGGATGCCGTAGGCCTTGATCGAGCTATCGCGCTCGGAGAACAGGAAGGCGACATCAGCTTTCTTGCCGGCGCCGGAGACGCCGCTGTAGGAATTGATGATCAGGCGGCCGGGCTCGGGCTTGAGCAAGCCCGCGCGCAGAAGCGGCACGAGCGGCACTTGGATGCTGGTCGGGTAGCAACCCGGACAAGCGATGAGCTTGGCGGATTTCCAGGCGTCATCGGTCTGGAGTTCCGGGATGACGTAACGGGCCTGCGCGGCGAGCGCCGGCGCCGGATGGTCATGACCGTAATACTTTTTGTATATGCCGAGGTCGCGCAGACGGAAGTCGGCGGACAGATCGAGCACCCGCTTGCCGGCCGCGACGAGCGGCTGGGCGTATTCGGCGGCGACGCCGTGCGGCAGCGCCAGGAACCAGACGTCCACGTCCGACTTCGCGCATTCCTCGGGGGAGGACGCAGCGAAGACCAAGGCGGGGTCGACGATGCCGCGGAGGCGCGGGATCTCGTCGGCCACGGACTTGCCGGCCAAGGTGCGGGAGCAGACCGCGACGAGCTTGACCCGCGGGTGGCGGGCCAGGACGCGAACGAGCTCCTCTCCGGTGTACCCGGAGGCGCCGACGATGCCGACCTTGGTCAGGTTTTGGGACATGGCTTGAGAGTATTGGATTATTAGATGACGAATGGATGGCTGGACACAGCAAACTGGGCAACAAAAAGGCCCCGGGGTGCCGGGGCCTTCGAGGTTTCCTGTCCCTTCGCGGATTAACGCTTGGAGAACTGGAAGCGCTTGCGGGCGCCGGGGCGGCCGGGCTTCTTACGTTCGCGCATACGACCATCGCGGGTAAGGAGACCTTCTTTCTTCAGAGGGGCGCGGAGGGTGGCGTCCATCTTCTGGATGGCACGGGCGAGACCATGGGAGATGGCACCAGCCTGGCCGTTAGGGCCGCCGCCGATGACGCGGACGATCACGTCGAGCTGGCCATCGAGGCCGGCGGTCGTGATCGGGAGGGTGGCGGACTTCACCAGGGCCTCGGTGTAAAGGTATTCTTCGACGGGCTTGCCGTTGACGACGATTACGCCGGTACCGCGGGAAAGGCGGATGCGGGCCGAGGCGGTCTTACGACGGCCGACGGCAAGGATAGCAGAGGACTTGGCGCTCATTTAAAAAGGGTAAGGGCGATTAGACCTTCTTAGCCTCGGGGAAAGGCTGAGGGTTGTTGGCGGCCTGATCGTGCTTGTCGCCGGCGTAGACGCGCAGCTTCAGGAGCATGGCGTTGGCGAGGCGGTTCTTCGGGAGCATGCCCTTGACGGCATGGGTCACGATGAACTCAGGGCGACGCTCGCGCATGGCGGCGGCGGTACGGCGGTAGGCGGTGCCGACCCAACCGGTGTAGAACATGTAGGTCTTGTCCTCTTCCTTGGAACCCGTGAGGCGGACCTTGTCGGCGTTGATCACGATGACGTAATCGCCGGTGTCGACGTGGGGGGTGTAGGTGGGCTTGTGGCGGCCGCGGAGAATATTGGCGATTTTGACAGCGAGACGGCCCAGGATCTGGTCCTTGGCGTCAACGACGTACCAGGTCTTGTCCTTGAGCTGCACGTTCTTGGCTAGCGTGGTCTTCATAAAGAGGGAAAGCGGGAACATGAGAAAGGACCCCCCTCCGTCAACACCCGAATGCACCCCGGAGGGGGTGTGCCTTAAATAGGCCAAAAACAAGGGAGGCGCGACCTTGAGCCGCGCCTCCCTGCCCTACCCTCAATGGCGGGGTAGCTTAGAAACGGAAGGTGGCGAAGACGCGGGCCCAGACTGAGGAACCGGCGGTCTTGGCCTGGCTGTCGGTGTTATAGGCCCAGTTGGCACCCACGCCAAGCTCGGCACCCCGGCCAACCTGGCGGGTCAGGTCGAGGGAGGCACCCAGGTAACCGTAAGCGTTCTCAGAGGCGTAGACGGAAGCCGAAGCGTCGCTGAGGCCGCCGTAGACCTTGGTCACGATATCCACACCAGCCAGACCGATGCTGGAACCGGCAAAGGACTTCGAGCCGGCGACCTCGACGGTGAACTGCTGCAGGTCTAGGCTGTAGTATGCGTAGATGGAAGGCTTGAAGGAAACGTTGACGAAGGAGACGCCGGCGTAGACCTCGGAGTTGGAGTCGATCTGCGTGAAGCCGTCGGCGCCGATGCTGTGGGCCGTCGGGGCGGTCATGCGCTGGAAGCCGAGGTCGACTTCGCCGAAGCCGTAATCCTTGCGGGCGCCGAAGGTGTAGGTGCGCTCCATCGCGTCGGCATTGAAGAAGTTCGCGTAGACCGAAGTGCCGGAAAGTCCGGGGACGCTGTAGTCAAGGGTGACGGCGGTCTGGATAAGCCCGTCATTGGAAGAACGCTCGATGCCGCGGAAGACGTTCTTGCCGTTCCACGAAGCGCTCCCGCGGAGGGAGAGATCGGTGGCGGAGGCCGCGACGGGCGCCGGAGCGGGGCTCTGGGCGTTGACGCCGGCGACAAAGACGGAGAGGGCGAGGGCGGTGAGGGCGTGCTTCATGGAAGTGGTGTTTAGGCCTTTATTTCCGCCCAAAAACAAACCGTTGGCAAGCCCCAAGGGGCCGCCAACGGCGAGGTGCGGATTATGAGGCGATCCGGGACGATTACATCGACGCGATGATCGCGTCGCCGAACTCCGAGCACTTGATCTCGGTGGCACCCTGCATCTGGCGGGCGAAGTCGTAGGTCACGCGACCGCCGCCGATCGCGCCGTTGAGGCCCTTGAGCACGAGGTCGGCCGCTTCGGTCCAACCCATGTAGCGAAGCATCATCTCGCCGGAGAGCACGACGGAACCCGGATTGACGACATCCTTGTTGGCATACTTGGGAGCGGTGCCGTGCGTGGCCTCGAAAATCGCGTGGCCGGTGAGGTAGTTGATGTTGCCGCCGGGGGCGATGCCGATGCCGCCGACCTGCGCCGCGAGGGCGTCGGAGAGATAGTCGCCGTTGAGGTTGAGGGTCGCGATGACGTCGAAGTCGGTCGGTCGGGTGAGGATCTGCTGGAGGGTGATGTCCGCGATGGCGTCCTTGATGATCAGGCCGGCACCCGGCTTGCCTTCGGGAATCTTGCACCAGGGTCCGCCGTCGATTTCCTCGGCGCCGAACTCGCTCTTGGCGAGGTCGTAGCCCCACTTCATGAAAGCGCCTTCGGTATACTTCATGATATTACCCTTATGGACGAGGGTCAGCGACTTGCGCTTGTTCTCAATGGCGTACTGGATGGCCGAACGGATGAGGCGCTCGGAGCCTGGGCGGGAGACCGGCTTGATGCCGAGACCGACGGTGGCGGGCTGTTCGGCGCCGAAGCGGATCTTCTTAAACTCCTTCGGGAAATTCGTCTTGATGAACTCGAGCGTCTTGAGGGCGATCTCCGAACCAGCTTCGAAGTCGATGCCGGCGTAGATGTCCTCGGTGTTCTCGCGGAAGATGACCATGTCGACCTTGCCGGGGTTCTTCACCGGAGAAGGCACGCCGGTGAACCACTGGACGGGGCGGAGACAGACGTAGAGGTCGAGCTGCTGACGGAGGGCGACGTTGAGGGAACGGATGCCGCCGCCGGTCGGCGTGGTGAGCGGGCCCTTGATGCCGACGAGGTAGTCGCGGAAAGCGGTGAGCGTCGCCTCAGGCAGCCAGTCGCCAGTCGCCTTGAAGGACTTTTCGCCGGCGAGGACTTCGAGCCATTCAATCTTGCGCTTGCCGGCGTAGGCCTTGGCGACCGCGGCGTCGAGGACGCGGACGGAAGCGCGCCAGATGTCCGGGCCAGTGCCGTCGCCTTCGATGAAGGGGACGATCGGATGGTCGGGGACGGTTAGTTTGCCGTTGGCGATCGTGATACGGCCGGATGCAGGGGAGCTCATAGTAAGAAGGCAGATAACAAACCGTGTTCAGGGGGCCTCTTTCAAGCCTATACGCTGGTCGGCATGGTGGGGAAAAGAAAAGGACCCCCTTGCGAGGGTCCTTGTTATAACCGGGAGTGCCGGCGCCATCCGCCCCGAGGGACGGAAAAGACTAGGAAGAATTACTTCTTCTTAGCTTTGGTGGCCTTCTTGGCGCTCTTCTTAGCAGCAGCCTTCTTTTTAGCCATAGGTGTGTC
>Ga0209134_10000105_pt1 | contig 23240 bp, 25 predicted proteins | sample LauGreSp1BDMLBSN_2_FD_187566 | JGI IMG/M metagenome (GOLD analysis project Ga0209134, IMG submission 187566) | Freshwater lake microbial communities from Lake Michigan, USA - Sp13.BD.MLB.SN (SPAdes) (version 2) | ecosystem: Environmental > Aquatic > Freshwater > Lake | place: Lake Michigan, USA... | reverse complement strand
ATACATCATATTATTAATTAAAAATTTTTAATTAATAATATGATGTATAATCTGGTTAATAAATGGATAAAGCGCACACAAATATATGGATTATAACAACGAATATATACACAGTACCAAAGCGCCCACCTTTTAATGGTATATAATGATTAAATTAAATTATCATTATGTACTATAGAATTAAAAATATCTTCCCTTCCTCATTTTGGATAACTTCTCTATACTTTCACCTGCACCTCTCTTGTTGAGTAATTCAATAAGTTCTTCTTGTGTAGTATATTCTTTTTGCATGCCTATCTTGTATAACTGTTTGATTCTTTTAATATCGTCCTTCATTTTTTCTTTAGCATGTTCATATGACTTCTTAGCATGTGCTACCGTATCCCTGATATCTTTGACAGCGTCATATGCATCCTTAGAAATAAATTTAACTTCGTCTTTAGCTTTTTCCATCTCTCTCATGTATACAGATAATGTTCCCATTAAACCTAATAGTTCTCTTTTCCATACAGCTTCTGGGGAATGATGCTTTCTTAACATTTCACTTTCTTGATCTCTTGCTTGTTGTGCCTTAGTTATCTTCTTAGGTTTAGGTTCGGACTTCACGACTGCAGCTGTTTTCATAGTAAATTTAGGTTCTCTCTTTACTACAACGGCTGTTTTCATAGTAGTTTTAGGTTCTCTCTTTACTACTGTAGCTGTTGACATAGCTCGCTTAGGTGCTTTAGGTTTCTCTTCCTCCTCTTCGTCTTTACTTGCTGATGTCTTATAGTTTGGTAAATCTTCTCTAGAAACATTGGCGAAATAATCAGTATCAATTTTACCACTCATTAAACCTTCAACTATCATAATAAAATCTGTACTCTTTAGTTTGTTGTGTTTAAGTTCTTCTTCTGTCCAGTATACAGTTTTCTTTATTGTATCTTTAAAGAGTTCTTCGCCATTTTTAATTGGGATAATCATAACCGAAACAGCAAGAGGTGGGTCATCATCTTCTTCGACATATTGTGTTTCAATACTATAAGATACTTTAATAACGTGTGTATAACCTTCCTTACATAACTGCTTAATCGAATCATCTATTATTTTGACTATAACACCAGTATGCGGACCTTCACCTAGAAATTCAATTTTAGAACCTTTCATTTTATATACTTGATACATGTTACCGTCTTTTTCAAATTTCTTTTTAAGGTCCTTGAGATATGTATTTACACTTTCCTCTAACTTATGTGCTGTACGTTGTTTTAATAGATGTTCTGCAGTAGCTATATGAGATAATACGACGGCTCTATCCATATCTAATTCATCTTTACTATACTTCTCATTGGCCATCTTTTTTAATTTCTTAATCTGTGATTCATCCAAGTCTATCTTACCACTCATAGCAGCATTATATAACATCTTAGCTTCTTTAATTTGTTTGGCTGCTGATTTAGTATCAAGCTTCTTAGGTTTCTGTTCTTTGAGTTTTTTAGCTTCTAATAATTGTTTGATTTTCTCGCGTTTTAATGCAATTCTTTTTTGTGCTTCAATTCCTTCTTTTGTAGCTCTTTTAGTACCTGCGGATATTTCGTCAAGTATTCTAGGATAAACATGTGATTCAAAATATTCATCTTCATTCTCTTCAGTATATTTTTGTTTTGGCATTTTTGTATTATGTTATATATGTTTTTACCTTTATATTTCGTTTGATTGTTTTTTCTTTCCTTTCTTTTTCTTTGGAGGCGGAGACGGAGGAGAATCATTTTCTACATCAGGTAATACAAATTTTTCTATAGGAATTAATACGGCATTTTGTTCACCGCCCTCTCTTTCGTCATGGGCATAGGCTGTTCTATATGTTCCTAGTATGAAGTCGTTTTCAACATAATCATCATTAGTATAATCATAAACACCAATAGCATCTTTCATAGCACAAGTAATTCTATATTCATAATCTTGTCCTTCGCTAAAAATCCTATTCTTAATCGCTCCATCAATATCATCATATTCTTTCTTTCTTTTTATTTTTTTTGCTTCGGTATCTTTTACTTTATCTTGTGCTCGTTTTATAGTCATACCTATAACTTTTCTATTCACAATTTTGGGTATAAATTTTTGGTTTTGATTGTGTTTTATAATTGAGATTTGTTCGCGAGTATTAGGACTATCTTTAAAGTCATAACCTTTAGGGATTTTGATGGGGTTAAACTTATTCATCGTGATACCAATACCTAAATAACTACCCTTAGAATTCTTATAAAAATCTTTATTGAATTTATCTTTATCAGTCAGTATATCTAAAGTATCCTTAATTTTCTTCATAATCTTATTTACACCAACCTCGTCGTCTTCTAATTTAACAATTAAATAATCTGTAAAGTATTCTGTTATTAAAGTTAATAACTCGTTATAATGTCTCTTCTTTATTCTTAGTTGTAATTTAAGAGCGTTTTTTATTGTTATACTGTTGTAATATTTCATCTCGCTAAAAATCAAGTTTGCTCTATCTACATTGTCTATAGGAAATTGTCCTCCTAAACCACTTCCTGAATCCTCAATTATATAATCTGTTATTTCAAAGTCTGGATGTTCGAGGTTATATATTATTTTTGCTACTTTATTATCCAGACCACAAATACCAAACTCAGCAGGCTTACCTGGTGCAAAGAAAGCTTTTAATGCCGCATTGAGTTTTATCTTTTTTTCTTCAGCATCATAAAACTTATGCGCACCTTTTACCACTATACTTTCTAAATATGGAAGTACCCTTTTAAAGTCTTTATTCTTCGACCCTTCAACTTCATTCCCCATTTTTGTTTCTTTACATAATTCTTCACGAATAGCTTTTTGTTTGTCAATACTTTCAATAATTCCATCAGATTCAAAGAAAGTTTCTTTCACGTCATTAATCTCTTCTATGATTTCTTTTATCTCCTCGGGATAATCTTCATACTCTTCATCAGTGAATTCAACATTAGGATTTAATGTTTCATATTGTTTGAGGTCTGCATCTACTACCCTAATTTTTTTTAATAAATTTTTTTCTACTTCTACTTCTTGTTTCATTACTTCCTTTTCAGATGGGTATAAATATTGATTTGCTTTTTCTGCTGTTCTTGTTGCTTTTTTAATATTCTTTTTTATAACAATAGAATCTTTTAGTCTTCCAAGCGCAGCTATCATTTCTTTTTCATCATCTATAGCGTGTTTAAATATGTCGTAACCATAACCACTTGTATCTTCTTGATGTTTCTCTTTTAGTTTTTTGATTATTGTTTCGTGCATCTTTATTCGGTCATCTACACCTAATATCTTCTCTTCTGCTACTTCCTCGTCCTCATCCTCTTTTACTTCTTGTATTTCCTTTTCGATATCTTCGGGTCTTTCAACTTCATTGTCATCTGATACTTGGAATTTATCAACAACGTCATCGCCATAAAGTTTTTTTAATAAGCTTCTATCTTCTTCGTCACCTTTGTTGTATAGATAATTGATAACACCAATGTCTGTGTTAATATCTATGATTTGTTCTTCTTCTTTAGGCTCTTCAATTACTTCCTTGACTGGTTCTTTAGACTCCTTTTCTTCCTCTTTAGACTCCTTTTCTTCCTCGGGAGGATTTGTAAGACTCATAAAATATGTTGGATATGTTCTGAGTTTATAAACAGGAGTTTCTGTTTGTGTTTTAGTTTGAGTAATTACTCTTCCACTCCCCATTATACCTCTATCTGGTTTATAACCTAATGCACCAGTACCGTATAGTAGTCTAGGGTCATAACCGTTATTTAAAAACTTAAGGAATTCAATGTCCATCTATTAATTGTAATGTTGGTATATTTTTAAATTCTACTAATTTGTTTTTCTAGATAAGCAATTTCATTCTTCAGTTTCTCGTATTGATCGATTAGGTCGTCCTTTTGTATTTCAAAGTCTCTCATAACAATTCTTGGTATTTCTGGTCTAATATATCGTAATAAATATAACCCTTGTAAGTAACATACTATATTATCTATATGTGGCTTCTTAATATCATACTTGCTACAAATATCTTTAACTTCATCGCGGACTGTTGCGCTACTAACATGAGGGTAATATAAGTTCTTAAAATTATGTTTCATTATGATGTTGTAAAATTGGTCTAGATACTTAGGTACTCCTTTATGACAACCTTCGGGAATTGTAAAGTTATATGCTAGTAGTTCGTTCTTTATTTCTTTCTTCTCTTTCTTCAACTCTCGCAACAAATTCTTCATATATATGTTTTGTCTTATACATTCAGCTAGTTCTACACCTGTCTTTGGGATAGTTTCTAAAAATGATTTCCATTGTTCTATATTCATTAGTAAATATATTGTTGCTATACTTTTAAACATATTAAACTAACTTAAATTTATGCTATTATTAATATTAACAAATGGAAAAGATTAAAGAAGCAATCGTCGCGGCGAGACCACATTTAAGTAAACAAAGCATAGCAACCTATACGTCTATATTAAAGAACCTATATGCTAAAGTATTCGGGACAGTTGATGTTGATTTACAGAAGTTCGAAGAGGTTGACAAAGTTTTAGAATTCCTTAAGCTATTAGAACCTAACAAACGTAAGACTATATTATCCGCATTAGTTATTCTTACGGACAAGAAGCCTTATAGAGATCAGATGTTAGATGATATCCAAGAGTACAACAAAGAACAAGGTAAACAGGTAATGAGTACAATACAGACTGAATCGTGGGTTGATGGGAATGACATTAAAACTTTGATGACAAGTATAGAGAAGAACGCTAAACTTATCTACAAGAAAGAAGAACCCAGTATGACAGACTTACAACAAGTACAGAACTATATTATATTATGTCTATTAGGAGGAGTTTATATACCACCAAGACGTAGTAAAGACTATGTAGACTTTAAAATAAAGAATGTCGATAAAACAAAGGATAATTACTTACAGAAAAACAAACTAATATTTAACTCATACAAGACAGCTAAAACATACGGTCAGCAAGAGCTAGAGATACCACCTACTTTACTGAAGATACTAAAGAAATGGATTAAAATAAATCCTACTGACTACTTATTGTTTGATTCTAATGGGTCTAAGCTTTCTAATGTTAAACTAAATCAAAGATTAAATAAATTATTTGGAGATAAGAAGGTCGGAGTGAATCAGCTTCGACATACTTATTTGTCAGATAAATACCAAGACACTATAAAGGCTAATACTGATATGCAAAATGATATGACAGCAATGGGTAGTAGTAAAGCTCAAGAGAAGATATATATTAAGAAAAAGAAATCGAATGAGGTTTAATCACTATCTGAATCGGATTCTATAACTTGCTTCTTCTTGCTTTCTATTCGTGGTATACTCTTAAGAAAGTTTTTTAAATCATAGTAATCAGACCATCCCTTTCTATACTTCTTATTACGCTCTATTTTACCTCCTGTTATTATAAGAGGACGTAAAGGTACACTAACTGCATCATTATATATAGCCTTTAATTCATCTTTATCTAAGTCACTAGACCATTCATTCATTATTGCTGTCTGTTCTCTCTTACTACCTCCTAAATCTAATAGTACTAAATAGTTTGAATTCTTTCTTATAAATTTAGGTATGTCGTAGTATGATTGAGACAGGAAGATAACCGAACAATTCTTCTTTCTTGCTCTCATATAGTATTCCTCGACATTAGCTAAGTTCTTGCTTAACACTAAGTCATCCCATACTACCAGATGGTTTTCTTTCTTATTCATATCATCCAACTTAGGTGTGTTGCTCATACCTTCTTTAATATGTATCTGCTGAAACTCTCCTCCTAGATAATTATATAGGGGTTCGTCTTTGTTCCTTGTTATGATTGATATATCTGCGAATGTACCCTCACCTTGAGAGAATACTTTTAATAAGTTTAATAAGAAGTTTGTCTTTCCTGTTCCTGAAGGTGCAACTACACACATTCTAAAAGGGATTTTCATATTGTGTATGTGTTCATTTGGGTTCTCTACTTTGTCTATATACTTCTTAGGGATGTGTTCATAGAAGTTAATGATTTCTCCCGGGTCTGATGATGTTGTTTTCTTGGCTCTTGGCATTTGGTTGTATATTAATATAGTCAAGTTTTTAAAATGGTTGTTTACATAACTATTTTAAAAGTAGGCTAATATATAATATTAAATAACAATGGCTGAATTTCCACCACCGACGCAAAACGTTCCGATATTTGACAACTTATTATTTGTACAAAATGATACACCTGTTACAATCGACTACGCTAATAAACACTATCTAAAGTTTCCTAATGCTCAAGGAACTGAAAACTTACAAACAACTAATGTTAATGGCGTACTAACTGCGAACTCTGGGATTGTAACGAATACTATCACTGCTAAAGCTGGTAGCGCATTAACTTTATCCCCTTCTGCTGGACAGTTACTGATATCTACTAGTTCTTTAAATATGTCAGGGTTTAATATAGATAATATCACAACTTTATCCCCGGTAGCAGGTAATGATGTGATATTAGGCGGAACTATTAATATGAGTACTTTTAATGTTAAAAATATAACTTCTCTAATTGGTCCAACCAACGTCAATATGACAATACAAACAGGAGGTACAGGACATTTAAGACTGTTTACTAATTCAACTAATAGACTAACATTTAGAGATACTAATGAATGTTTAGCTGATTCTAATGGTTTATATATTCAAGGTACTACCGCTGGAACTGCAACGGTGAATATTGGGTATAAATCTGGTGCAGTTGTTCTAGGTGACAATTGTGTAATACTTGGTGGAGGATCTACAGTTTCTCAATCTAGTTTTTCGACTACAGTAGGTGCACAACCTTTAGGTCAACTACAAGGGGCTGGAGATACTAGTATTGGTTATTGTGCTGGAAGAGAAATGAATGGTGGTGGAGTATGTATAGGAAATGCAAGTGGAAGAAATAATGGACCTAATAGTGTGTGTATTGGTGCGCAAAGTGGTCTAACAAGTACTGGTAGTAGTTGTGTTGTTTTAGGTCATCAATCTTGCGCAGCAGGAGGAAGTAATATTGTTGCAATTGGTTATCAAGCGTCTCAATTATCAACTGCAAATACTGATTCTGTAAGTATTGGTAGATTTGCTGGTAAAAATTCACAAGGTCAAGAAGGAATTAGTATTGGTGCTGGTGCTGGATTGACTAGTCAAAATAGTACCTGGACTACTATTGGAGACGGTTCAATAGCTGTAGGAGTAAGCGCAGGAGTAAACCAAAATTTAAGATGTGTTGCATTAGGTTCATTAGCTGGTACGACACAAGCCTTACAATCGATAGCTGTTGGTTTCCAAGCTGGCCAAGCTCAGGGACAAGACTGTATTTCAATTGGTTCAAATGCTGGACGTATAACAAATGGTCGAGAATGTATATCTATTGGAACAAATGCCGGGAATACAAATCAAGGAAACGGGGCATATACTGTTGTTGGGGACGGTTCAATCGCTATAGGCTACAACGCGGGAAATTTGAATCAGCAAGTAAGAGGTATAGCAATAGGTTCTTTTTGTCAATCTTTAGGGGCTGGCGTTCAGGCAATAGCTATGGGTTGGTCTGCTGGTCAAAATCAAGGTAGAGACTGTATTGCTATGGGATATCAAACAGGCAAAACAAATCAATATAGAGAATCAATAGCTATTGGTGCTGGGTCTGGTAATAGCTCTCAGGGTATAGGATGGACATCATTGAATGATGGGGCTTTAGCTATAGGCAATAATAGTGGTGTTACTAGTCAAGGTATTAGAACTGTTGCACTTGGTAATAATTGCGGTGTTACCAATCAAAAACCGGAATGTATATCTATTGGTTATAATGCAGGGATTACGAGCCAAGGGCTAGGTTATGTCGGTGCTTTGGATGGTGCAATTGCTATTGGTTCCGGTGCGGGTGCTACAAATCAATCTTATAGAGGCGTAGCTCTTGGTTCTGGTGCTGGTTCTAGTTCTCAAGGTATTGGTGCTTTAGCTTTTGGTTATGCAGCGGGCAATAATACTCAAGGTGGGAGCGCAATTGCAATTGGTAATTTAGCAGGTCAAACAAATCAAGGTGTCAATTCAATCTGTATTGGAAGTTCTGCAGGTAACGGAGGTATTGGTGCAGGAACAATTTGTATAGGTAATAATTCAGGTACAACAACAACAATTACAAATTCAATTATTTTAAGTGCTTCTGGTGGTGCTTTTAATCCTGTTACTTCTAATGCTTTTTATGTTAATACTATGAGAGGTACAGCTTCAGCAACACCAGTGATGGTTTATAATACTTCAACTTCAGAAATAACTTATCAGACATCTTCAATTAAATATAAGAAGAATGTTACAAACTTATCAAAAGATACAACATCTTTATATAACTTGAAATCTAGAGAATATGACACTAAAGAAGATAATAAACATCATATCGGTTATATTGCTGAAGAATGCTTTGACGTTGACCCAGCCTTTACTTGGACCAATGAAGATGGAACACCTGAAGGTTTAGACACATTCAATATGCTTGTATATGCTATAGAAGAAATTAAGAAATTAAGAAAAGAAATTGATGAAATGAAAGGTATTAAAACACCAATTGCACCTTGTAATATTAGACCATTAGTACCTATAGATATTGTACCTAAAACACATTGTGAATATAAGGCTCCCGAAACACCAATTTATGGAATGTTTGAACCTCAAGTTGTCGATTTAGAAATTTAAACATAACAGTATATTACTCTATAAGTATGGTATGGTATAATGAATTTGGAAGTGTGTTTTGGATAACAATGGGTACGTTATTGACTGGTAGTATAGCTGTATGTATAAAGTACTCTCTTAAAAGTAAATGTGATAGTGTTAAGTGTTGTTGGGGAGGACTAGAAATACATAGAGCTGTTGAGCTTGAACTCCAGGAACCACACTCACCATCAAGGGAAGAAAGAGATGATATTATATAAAAAAGTGTTGTTATATAAATGTAATAATGAAACAACAAGAACTACTCCAATATTCTAATCCTAACAAGGTCAAACAAAATCTAATAAAACTATTTCCTAATGATAAGAATTTAAAGCTCAAACCATCAACAAGGAAGGATAAGAAGTATATGGCTAAGGGTGACTTTAGTATTGATGAATGGATACACTTTGGATCTTTCGAACCACCAATGAAAGACTATACATACCACAATAATGATAATAGAAGAAGACGATTTAGACAACGCAATAAAAAATGGGCTACTATGCCTAAGGATACACCAGCTTATTTGTCATACTGGTTGTTATGGTAAGTATATATTATTAATTTAAAAACATGTTAATACTATATATAAATGGAAGAAGAAAAGAAATACCCTACTTATTATACGACTCTAAAAAATCCTTTGGAAGAGATTGAATTTTTACAAGAGTTAACAAGGGTACAAAGGGAAAGAATAAATGAACTATTAATATACAAAGAGAAATATTATTTATTGAAAAACGAAATTGATAATAATAAAAGCCTTGATATTGTTCGCCGTAGAAATTAAATTATTATATAAAAACATGTATATAATAATTTTTAACAATGAAAAGATATTCAGATAGTCAATCCGAAGCAACAGAAGAAAGCTTAGTATATGGTGAAGGCATGCACCCAATGAAACATTCAACAATAGCAAAATTAAAAAAGTCAAGTGTTATAAGGGACAGTGACATGATAGGAGGTAAGCTTACAACGGAAGCAGCTAAGGAGTTATACAAAAAGAATATTAGAGTACATCATATACATTATATTCCTAAAGATAAGAAGAAATATTTTCATGAGCTAGAAATACAAGGTGGTAGACTAAGTGCAGTAAAAGCATTCAAGAAGTTAGGCTCAACAGTCAAGCATGGTATAAATACTGCAACACAAGAGATACAAGATATAGGAGAGAAAGGATTAGAATTAGGAGAGAAGGTAGTTGAAAAGACTGGTGATTACATAGATACTGTTATTCATGGTCGTGGAGATTATCCTCCTAAAGTACGAGAATTAATTTCTAAGTACGGCGATAAGTTTATTAAAGGTATTACTATTGATAGAACACCAGTAGAGAAGGTTTTAAAAAGTGCTTTGAATGTTATCTCTAAAGGTGCTTTCTTAAAGAGATTAAATCGTACACCTTATGATGAGATATTTCATTTGAGGATAGATATAACATTCGATGATGGTTCTAGATTAGCTGTTGAAAAGAATGAAGTTATTAATATGTACACTAACCCTATTAAGAAGCAAGGAGGAGAACAAAAACAAATTGAATTTATACCTCAAGGAATCTCACTAAATAAACTACTAGAAGGAGGAAGGAAGATTCAAGGTTCGAAGTGGTTTAATTATTCAGCCTTTAATAATAACTGTCAGGACTTTATCCTAGCTATATTAAAAGGTTCTGGTATAGGTAACGAACAGGATTATAACTTTGTTAAACAAGATACAAGCAGCTTATTTAAAGGAGATAGTTTCTTAAGAAAGTTTTCTAATACTGTCACAAAGATAGGTGCAAAGGCTAACGAGATAACAGAAGGCACAGGTATGTCATATAAAAACAAATCAAGTATTAAATCTAAAGGCATGAAAAAGAAAATATTTGGTAGTGATACGAGTAGCGATTCGAGTAGTGATTCAGATAGTGATGATGGTATGCATGGTTCAGGATTAGGAGAAGAGAAAGATATCATTAAGAAAATGAAGACATTAGAGAAAGATATTAAACAACATCATAAAATACATGGTGGTAAAATCAAAGTATTAAAATCATTCAAGAACCTTGGTAAGACAGTAGTAGGAGGGTTTGAAAGTGCAACAGGCAGAGAGTTTAAGAGTCCCGAAGAACTAAGAGAAGACTTTATGATTAATGATGCAAGAAAAGCAGGTAATAAAATAAGTAGTACAGGTAAGAAATTTGGTAATAAGACTAGTGATTATGTAACATCTAAAAGAGGAGGTCTAGCATCTGACTTGGTTAAGTATGGTATTCCAGCAGCAACAGGAGCAGCATTCGGAGCATTAGGTACAGTAGCTGGTTTGAATCCTGTTGGTGGTGTAGCTGCGACAGCTCTAGGAAGTAAATTAGGCGCAGTTGCAGCTGACCAGATAACTAAGAAGACAGGCGTAGGTATTCATATTGATATTGCTAGTCATAATGCTAAACGTGACATCGAAGGAGGAAGACTCAGAGGACGTAAAGGACCTAGACCTACTAAATCATCTATCGAACAGCTATTAGAGGCGCATGAAAAGAAGCAAGAAAAGGAACTAAAAAAGAATATGTTAAAAATGTCTAAGGGTGTAACTAAGGATGTAAGAGCTATTAAAGCACATATCGGAGCAGGTATCGGTAGAGGTAGACCAGCTAAAGGATCTGCAGAGGCTAAAGCATGGGGATTAAAGATGGCTGAAGCAAGGGCTAAAAGAAGAACAATTTAAACAATTATATACTGTCATAAAAACAATATATAAAGGTATTTAAAGAATTCTCTATACTGTATATAAATGAAAGAGAGTAACTTTAACTTAAGCAAGATTAAAACACTGTCTCCTATCGATGCTAAAGCTTATATTACTAAATACTTCATACCACTTGATAATGGCAATCATGCAATGTTCGTTGATGGAGTTTACAAGATTAAAGACGACCAGGAAGTTAAACGTTCATACTTCAATAGGATGCAAAAAGAACTTTGTAATTACTACTTTAAAGAATATACAGAAGTGAAGAGTATAACATATGCTATTAATAAACCTGTTTTCTTTGATGATAAAATAAATCTTTGTCCTCCTCTGTTATGGGACGCAACAGATGACTATATTGCTAATGATATTATACAACATAAGTTAAAGTTCTTCTTATCGTATCTTAAAGAGATATTATGTTCTAACAAGACAGACTCATATGAGTTCCTTTTAAAATGGCTAGCTAATATGGCTAAAGGAAACAAAAATAATAGTTGTCTATATCTTAAGGGAATGCAAGGTACAGGTAAGAGTACATTATTTAACTTCCTAAGTAAACATGTCATAGGTACGGGTTTATGTCTTGAAACAGGATCAGATCCTATACGTACTAAATTTAATGAGATACTAGGAGGTAAACTATTGGTATGTATAGAAGAGCTTGAGAACTTTAGTAAGTCTGAATGGGAAAGTATTTCTTCAACATTAAAAAGAATGATTACCTCGTCTAATATAACACTACAAAATAAATGTACTAAAGCATATGAGTCTGACAATATGAATAACTATATACTATGTTCTAATAATGATGCTATTAAAGATGATGACGGAAGACGTTACTATATATTAGATATTGCTACGCATAAGGTAGGAGACAGAAAATATTATGATAAGCTATATAACGAATGTTTCGATGATGAAGTAGGAAAAGCCTTTTACCATTACTTACTTGCCGTTGATACAAATAAATTTAATCCTCAAGCCTTTCCAATTACACAGAGCAAACAGGAGTCATTAAGCAAGAGACTTGATCCAGTGTATAAGTTTATTAAAGATGACTATATATTAGCAAACAATAACCTCAATTGTTCAGGTATGGATTTATATACTGAGTTTAAGATGAAGATGCATTCTAAGTTATCTAAAGAAGACTTTCACCGCAAGCTTTTAGAAGCAGGTATTACTAGAGGACACCATAAAGGCAAGATATGGTATACACATTCTAATGACGATTTGATTGACGTAGCTAATAGTAAGATGTGGTTGAATGATTTAGACGAGTTCGAAAGCAAAGCACTAGAAGAAGTCGAGGAAGTTATTATCGAGCCTACATTCATACCTCCAATTGAAAGAGAAGGTGAACCAGTAGTACTCTCGCAGAAAGACTATAAAAAATTAAGTAAGTAATATAAAAACAATTGACTATATATAATAAATGAGTTTGACTTATTATATATACAAGATAACAGATAAAGAAGACGCTAACGAATACTATATAGGGTCTACTATTAATATAAGCACTAGGAAATCACATCATAAGAAGAGTACTACAAATAGAGTGTCTAAAAAATACTGGTGCAAGATATACCAATACATACGAGCTAATGGAGGATGGGATAACTTTGAATTTGAAGTATTAGAATCAGGTCAGTATATAGATAGAAAAGAAATAAAACAAAAAGAACAAGAATGGATAAACAAACTTAACCCAACATTAAATTCTGTAAGGGCTTGTAAAAAAACTATTTAAAAGTTTGTGTATATTATATATTACTATGGAAGACATTAAAAGCGAACCCGTTGACATGAAGGTTATTCAAAACTCTGACTTTTTATGTAAGTCTAATATTATGTGGGCAGATCCAGGACCACCAAAAGAGATAAATGATTTTGAGAAAAGAATGTTAGAAGGAACAAAAAGTATTGATCAACTACTACAAGAAGAAAGAGAAGTTGAAGAATGTAAAGAAGATAAGGAAAAAGTTAATCGCAAAAGATATATTACAAAGGTTAAAATAATAGCTCTTAATAGTTTAGGTAAGCATCCTTTAGATAATCCTAGTACTTTCAGTCGTAAAGAGAAGACCAAAGTAATGGATAAAATGCAAGAAATACTTAATACTTATACAGAAGAAGATGTTACAGGAGAGTTTTATACTATTTGCGAAGAGAAAATCTTCAACGAGAAGTCAGACTACAGCTCTTACCCAGTATATGATTCTTAGATTTTGTGAAATTGTTTTATATGTAGTTTAAAAGCTATTTATAAAAATGTTAATATATAATATAAATAATGAGTGGACAACCTTATAGATACGCATCAGACCCGGCAAAGTTCAGGGATGAATACATGAAGACGCTAAGATTACAGAGTGATATTAATACTATGAACTTAGACGCCAATAAGGCTTTTAAATCGACAGGACAACTTCCTGCAGTATCTCAAATGCCAGAAACAAGAACAACTTCTGAAATACTAGCTGACCAACAGAAGATGAGGATGAGTTTAATGGAGGACTTAAAACCTCTTGGTTCTCCTGCTTTTGCTTCTGATATTGTACAAGCTATACAACGTTCTCCTCTTAATGTTGACGGTTCGTTGTTTATATTCTTTGCACAGAGAGCACCTGAGATTACAGCTAATGTAAAGAAACAGTATAAGTTCGGTATTAAGGGTGATAAGAATGATGTTGCACAATTCGTATTCTTTGTCGAGGATATGTATAACAAAACAAAATCATTTGCTGGTTCTGTAAAAACATACTTTAATAGACCGGCAGAATCCGGAATAGGTAGCGGTACTATAACATTCGGAGACTTAGATAGTATTAAGAAAATATATGATGAAGTCGCGAGAAAACTTTTATTAAACATAAGAGATATACCAATAAGACAAGGTTTTAGAGGTCCAGTAGGTGAAGACTCGATACATACAGCCAGTCTTAAACAAACTATAGTAGATATTTCAAACATGATAAGTAATTTAGCAGGTACATTAAGAAATGCTGATTATGTGGCAAATACGAGATTATTTTTAGATTCAAATACTAAGCTTATTGGATTCCCATTATATACCGACGTTATAGATAGATATAGCGACTTATATAAAAGATATAGTGAGACGCTAGATAACTTTCCTAAAGCAACTACATTATATACTCTAATTGGTAAGCTTGATGACACAACTAAAAATAAAAACTTTAAGCTTGCTAAACAGGTCATAGAATTAATTTTTGAACAAGTTCAACCAGGGTTAGAAGGATTTAGTGAACTCAACCAACAACTTGAACAATCACGCGGAGAATTAGAACGACTACTACAAAGAGAACAAACAGGCGCGCTTACAAGAGAACAAGAAAGAGAAGAATTATTAAAAGAACAAGGAAGAGCTGAAATTGGAAGAAGAGGTGAACAATTACTTGGACAATCGGAACGTGATTATGAACAACAAAGAAGAAGAGCAGACCAACAACAAATAGCATTACGAAGACAACAATTAATAGATGAACTTATTAGAAGAGCAGAACAACGAGACCTAGGACAAGATTCAGATGATGAAATTCCTCCACCACCGCCACGAACAAATTTTGAAGGATTAACTAAAGTTTCCGAAGAAGATTTAGAAGGAAAACCACAAATACAACAAGGAAGAACAGATGCAGATCAAATACGAGCCTTAACAACAAGAATTATAGATTTAGATTATGCTTTAAATGAAATTACTGATAAATTAAATTTACATAAACAAGGTACTTTACATGATATGTATACACGTTTACTTGATGATAATAGAAAAGAAAAAGAAGGATTAGAAACTGAATTAAGACGTTTAACTGCCAAAGGAGGTGCAGAAGAAACTAAAGGTGAAAAAGTTGAAGGTACTGGTATTAAAAAGAGAGGTAGAGGTAGACCTAGAGGTTCTGGTATTGCTCTTCGTAAAACTTTTAAAGATAGCTTCATCAAACATAAGGACGATACAATGGGTATAGATGAAAGCCCAAGATATATTAAGTTTGGTAAGTTCTTTATTAACACTCATAAACTAAAAGGTACTGGTATGCTAACATTAAGAAGACAAGGAGGAGGTAATATATCTGAGTTTCCTAGTACTAGAGTATCAACTAACTTGTCGGATATTGTATTTAAAATGGTTGGTGGTGGAGTCCCTACATATCAAGAACTTTCTAAACTATCAGAACCCGAGAAAGCATACCTACATAAGATAACTACTAAAGCTAATATAGTCGATAAGTTTAGTATTCCTGCACCTGATAAAGATAGACAAGAAAAAGATATACACGACTTCGAAGTAATGAAAGGTGAAATTCTAGCAGGTAATGACAGTAAAGAGCTAATTAAGAAATTTAAACTACACCTTATTAAACTGTCTAAGAATGGTACACTACCAAAACAAGAAGTTCAAGAAATTATGGAGGAATTAATTCAATTAGGATTTTAAAATATGTTGTTAATACTATATAATAATCAAGATGTCAAGCGCAGGAACATACGGATACTTTCCAAAGGTAATGCATGAGAAACAAACATTTCATCAGTTGACTAGTGCAGGTTATCAACCCCCTTTCTTCTTCGGTGGTTCTCAAGTACCAGTTAGTTTAGGTATTGCTACAGGTTCGGGAATACATACACCTTATATATCACATACAGCACATAAGAAAGTGTTGGGAATGGAAGGCAGAGGGATAGCAACAACAGTACAGAAGAACCATAAAATATATTTACCAACAGGCAAGCTTTAATTTTTATACTCAATTAAATATTTATGTTACGAAATTATTTAATCGTTTTAAAGCCAAAGACATATAGTATAATAATAATTAACATGTTCGTTTTAGTATTGAATCAATCAAACATTGTGGGAGATGGTCAGAACAATAAGCTAGTTTATAGGTTTCCAAATTCAGTTAGTCTTAAAGATAAATTTATAGCAGTCTCAAATATTTCAATGTTCTATAGTTGGTTTAATATAACATCATTAAGTAGAAATGGTACACTAACTTATACTTGGACTGCTGGTGCTGTTACAACAACTTATACAATTTCTATTCCTGATGGTTTATATGAAATAAGCGCTATTAATAACTTTTGTCAGTTTACAATGATCAATAACAGTACCTATTGGATCAGTCCTACTGGAGATAATGTGTATCCTTTTGAGATTACTTTAAATCCTAATAGATACGCTGTACAAATCAATACATATTATATTCCTACAGCTACGCCACCAACATATACAATTCCTGTAGGTTTCCCAGGTTGGCCTTTGGTATCTCGCAATACTGTTGTTACAATCCCAGATAACTTTAATATTATTGTTGGGTATACTGCTGGCTTCGCTACTAATGCTAATATTGCAGGTGCATATGTACCACCTAGTCCACCTACGGAATCAAGTAATTACGCATCTAAAAACGGTGCTAATACTATATCATACTTGTCAAATACATCACCTCAAGTCCAACCTAATAATAATGTACTTTTTAGTTTATCAAATATTAACAATCCATATTCACAACCTTCGAGTATTATATACTCATTGAATCCCAACGTTGCAGTCGGAGAACAGATATACGAAACACCACCTAACTTTATGTGGAATAAGATGATTGACGGAACATATAATGAACTTAGACTAACTTTCTTAGGTAATGATTTACAGCCTCTTATTATTAAAGACCCTAACATGACTATTCTATTGACTATCAGAGATAAGGATGAAGGATTTCTGGGTGCTAAGTAATTTAAATAAATAGTCAATATATATTATATAATGAACAATTTAGAAGATGTTAATTATATTAATAGGTTATACGATGAGCTTAATAGTTCAAGGAACACACTAATGAATGACTTAAAAAATGATAAAGACTGTGTAAAAGAGGTAACATTAAATAAAAAGATTACTTGTGTAGATACTATATTAAAAAGCTTATTAAAGTATAGAAACATAACAGCAAAGGAGAAACTAAAAGGAGACTTATAAAAGCTTAAAGGATAAAGAATATAACATACTAATATAGAAAATGGTTTATAATCCTACAAGACGAGTTAAAATGCCCTTTGGTGGTGCTGATATGTCATCATATTCAAGGCGTGTTATTCCTGCTACAGGTAAAGGTATGGGTTCAGTACTTCTAAGAACAGGAGGAGCAGGTGCAGCATCTTCCTATCAAGATATAGACGATTATATAAGAACTACCGGAATTAATCCTTATACAAGAACATCTGGTACAACATCAGGTAGAGGTATGCCTTCAACATTATCATCTAAACTTAGTAAATTATCGGTAGTGCCTGATGGTAAGAAGAAGAAAAATATAGTTATGAGTTTCTAAGAAACCTATTTAAAAATTGCTGTACATTATTATTAATCATAACAATGTGCGACAAACTCGTTTTTGACTTAGCCCAGGAGGTAGAAGGATCTCCTAATGTGTTCATTCGAAAAGACTGGATTAACATCCTAGATAATCAAAATCAAAATTATAACAACAACCAATCGGTGGTTGATACTTCACAGCTTTCTAACAGCAATAAATATATGTCCTACAGAGAGGCGTATTTTTCAATTCCTTTTATAATCACACTTGGTTCTACAGGTAGAACTTCAACAGGTGCAGTAGCTAATGAAACTTTTTTTACTCCTACAGCTCCGCTTACGTCTGTTGACTCTTGTGTAGGTTTAAAATCTTGGTTTGGTCAAATCATTCATTCATTCACGGTAGACTATAACGGTACTACTATCATCCAACAGACTCCTTATATTCAGATGTGGAACAGTTTTAAACTGATGACTTCTCTAAGTTTAGATGATGTCAATACTCAAGGTTCTACTATTGGGTTTTATCCTGATACTGCTGATAGTTGGCAATTTGCACCCGCGGGTACTGGTGCTGTTTATGGACAAGGTGTTTGTAATAATAGTAACTTTGATACTGTCACACCTGTTTCTGGCGCTTACAATAAATTTAAATCTGGAGGTGGTAATGTTGGATTTATCGAGCGTCAACAATATATTAATTTTGATGGTGAGGGTGTTATGGGTGATACTACTCTCGGTTCTCTACTAATCGGTGGCGCGGGTATATTAACAGGTAATCAGTCTCTCATTCAATGTTGGAAATCTTATATATATAATAAAGTAGCTCAAACTTCTACTGGTACACCTGCAACACAGGGTAAAATTCAATACGCAGTTGTAGCAACTGTATATCTTAAGCACATTCATTCGTTCTTTAATATGTGTCCTCTATTGAAAGGTGTGTTTATTAAAATGACTATGAATTTAAATAATACTACTACATCTTTTAGAGCGACTTCTAGTGCTGCTGGTATTGCTGCGGTTACTCCTTTTTCATTAACATGCACCGAGGTATCTAATCCTTTAGGTGGTGTTAATCCTCTAATGCTTGCGTCTGGTTTTGGTACTGGTGCTACTGCTAATGGTTCAAGAAGTTTATTCCCAGCTGGAGACGGAACTGCTGCCCTTCCTTCTACTATTACTATTGAATATAGAATGAATTTATCGGTCGGAGGTGAGTGTTTAGATACTACACTAAAATCTAGCGGAGGTTATCAACAAGGAACACTTTCAAGAAGTATTTACTTATATATCCCTGCTTACTCTTTCAATCCTATTTTTGAGGACGCTTACCTTGCTTCTCCTGTTAAACAAATTAAATATACTGATGTATATCAATACCAAGTTTTAAATGTGGCATCAACTGCTCCGTTTAATAATCTTCTTACTAATGGTATTGCAAATATCAAGTCTGTTCTTATCCTACCCTTTTATTCTACTAATGGAAGTAACGCAGAGTTAACTACAGACACTGTTCCTTGTAGTGTTAATACTGGATTTAGAAAAGGTACTCCTGTTTTTCAGAGTCCATTCGACCCCGCAGGTACTGGACCTACTTCTCCTATGTGTTGGCTTAGTAATTTTAATATTCAAATATCTGGACAGAATGCAATTTATAATGTTCAAAGGTATAACTTCGAGCAATTCAATAATCAACTATACGGTCAAAATGCGGTTAATGGTGGTCTCACTGATGGTATTACTTCGGGCTTAATTGATAGACAAAAATTTGACATGGAATATTCATACTACTACGTCAACGTTGAGAGAATGTTACCTGTCGAAATGAGTGTCCCTAAGAGTGTTCAAATTCTAGGACAAAACTTTTCTTCTAAGATTATTGATTTGTATTGTTTTATTGAATATGGTTGCGAGGTGTCTATTGATGCATTAACCGGTGCAAGAGTTTAATAATTAAATAAAACACTTTTTATATATTATCATTATTTAAATACTAGATAACATTAGTACTTAAATATGCCACGAATTATTAGTGTAGATGTAAGCCCTAAGCAGTTAAGTAAACTTAGGAATGGTCATAAGGTACGAGTAAAGAAAGGTACAGGGTTTAACGTTGTTGTACATCCTGAAACTTATCACGTCGTATCACGAGCTTTTAAAAAGAGTAAAGGAGCAGAACTAAAACTATCTGATGAAGAGTTAGATATGAATAGAGAAATGGCGCCTGAACATCATGCAGCACTAGCTGAAGCTCAAGGTGATATCTCAGGTCCGGAAGAAATGGTAGGTCAAGGAATATTTGGAAGGAAGTTTGATAAGTTTTTAGCTAAGAAAGGTATCAAGAAGGAAGCTTATGCATTAGCTCGAGAAATGAAGCCTGCCGTTAAAGCTGGTATTAGTTCTGCTCTTACTGCTGGAGGTGCTGCGCTTGGTGCTGTACAACCTGAGCTTATTCCATTCATTGCGCCTGGTGTTGCTGCTGCTAATAAATTGGCTTACTCATACCTCGATAATCCAGATGCTTATCAAAGGGGGTTTAGTTCTGCTAAGTCAGGTGTTAAAGGTAAGCCTATCCGTAGTATTGTCGAACAAGAAGCGAAGGCGCATATCAATGATAGAATAAATCAACAGATGGGTACTAACTATGATTATATGGGTCGAGCTGGTGTTCAAAAAGCAGGAGCAGATAGGATGAGCCAAGAACTAGCTGACCAAGCTATTCGTGCAAGATATCTACTAGGTTCACAAGATGATAGTTCTATGTTGGGATACGGATTCAAAAGAACAATGAGAGGCGGACAACTAGAACAAACAGTACGAGGTAAAGGACATCTTATCAATTCACCACCTGCTCTTATGTCTCAGCCTTTAGGTGTTAACTATCATATGAGTGTTATGTTACCTCCTCAATTCCAAAGATTTAATGACGGTACTGGATATATGGGCTCTGGTTTATATGCTGGTGGACAATCACGAGGTAGTGGTTTATACGCTTAGATAATTATTTAAACCTTTATTTATATATATAGTTAATACAAATAAATGTCACTAAGCGATACACAATTATTTCAACTAGCAAAGAAGATGTCAATTCCTCTTACTGATGTCTGTTTTAAAGACGAACTAGAAGCTCCATTAAAATATAACAGTTGCTACATTATTAATATAGAGGATTCACACGATGAACAAGGTAACCCGAATGACGGTACTCACTGGGTATTCCTACAAGTAAATAAATATCCTAACGACAAAATAGAAAGCTTTTACTTTGACCCATATGGACAACCACCTCCAGAAAATGTCAAGAATGTTGTGAAAGAAACTACTAAGAAACAAGGACTACCATATTCTAAGAGCGATGTACAAAGTCTACTAAACAACGCATGCGGTTACTACTGCTTAGCTATTGGACATTTTATTAATGCCTCACAATATAGAAGCAATGACCTATACGATGATGCAGCAACATTTATTTCTATGTTTGATGACTTGAACGAATCAATTGACTTTAAGAAGAATGAATATATATTGAAGCATTTCTTTAGAAGTTCTGAACCATCAATGAGAAAGGAGATTGAAGTAATCAAGCCTATAGACTCAATAACATCAGAAGATACTAAAGGAGGAATAGATGGCTTTAGGTTACCAGTAGAAGTTAAAATGATGAAATAATATATATAAACATACATAAAAGTTTAATTATATATAGTATTAATAATATGGACAGTGAAGAAGGCGTTTCAATTAAGTACTCATCATACACCCCAGCTCAAAAGAGAGCTACGCAGAAGTATAGAGAGAAGAATAAAGACAAAGTAAATCAACAACGTAAAGAGTACTATTTAAGACGTAAAGAATCTGACCCTGCGTTTCTTGAGTACAAAAGAGAAAAGGCAAAAGAATACTACCAACGCAAGAAGGAACAAAAGAAACAATCCGAGGAAGCATCAATCGTTTCGAGTGAAGATAGTACTGTTGTTAGTGATAGTACTAGTGATGACTCTAGCATTGCGGATAGTGTTTCAACTACGACATCGAGTAGTGTAAGTACAGATCATGATAGCAGTAGTGATTATGTTCCTAGTTCTTCAGAGAGTGATGGTACGTGTAGTGTTTGTACTTCTGATGATGACCTAAGTATATGCTCATCTGTAACTGATGAGTCCGTTAGTGTTTCTGAAGTCAGTGAACAACCAGCACCTAAGAAGAGACAACGACGTAAATCACCAATCAAAGAAATTACCCCTGAATGTGAGCCTCCTAAGGTTAAGGTGCCTTCAATTAGAAAAAGGAAAACAACTATATAAATTTATATCACTAATTAACTTATTGATATGAACTATGAAGATGAAATAAGAATGGATGACTATGACGAATATATCATAGAGCTCAAGAATACAATTAACGAACTAAAGTCACGCATTAGACTATACGAGATATCAACTAATCTAGACTTTAAGAAAATAAATAAACAGAAAGAATATATTGATGATATGGAGATATATGTAAGGAGTCTAGAACTTAAAAATAAATTACTTTCTGAACAACATACAAAGATACAAGAAGAAATAAGTACTATCAAGAAGCGTGTAGAGAAACATATCTAAGTCCTCTTCTTTTTGTAATAGTTGTTTCGTTGTAGTACACCCTCTATTGCTATGTTCATGGCTTCTTCTATGGACTTCAACTCTTCTTTTATATTATGGCTTAGTTTACTGTACTCTTCCGTATAACAATATAGATGTACAAAGTTATCTTCTACTGTTAGCTTATCAAACGATATGTCTTCTAAACACTTTCTCTTACTCATTACTAATATATATAGATTCTAATATTTATATATATTACAAATTATTAAATGTTTCTAATTGTTCCTGAATTACGTCAAAAGCTCTACCTAGTGCGTTCATTCTATTATACCGCTTAACCTTCATCTCTTCTTTAGTTACATTATCTCTTAGGAACTCGAGGTTAGTCTTACACAATTTAATCATGTTAGTAATCCTCTTATATTCCAACGGACGGTCAAACAATACAGCACCTGTTTTTATCTGCTCGAAGAAATGGTTCTCTTCCTTAAGTATATCGCTTATCTCTGAATTAGTACATGATAAGAAATAATCAATTACACTATAGTCCTTTAACCCTAACATAAACATATTGGCAGGATGAAGACGTTTGAAGTTCTCTGCTGAAATAAAAGTAGACATTTGGTTTAGTTGATCCATACTTATTATTTATATACACTATCCTTTAAGTAGTTATTATTCTGTAGGTATGGTTCTATTAAAAGGTGGGCGCTTTGGTACTGTGTATATATTCGTTGTTATAATCCATATATTTGTGTGCGCTTTATCCATTTATTAACCAGATTATACATCATATTATTAATTAAAAATTTTTAATTAA
>Ga0209134_10000104_pt1 | contig 23373 bp, 12 predicted proteins | sample LauGreSp1BDMLBSN_2_FD_187566 | JGI IMG/M metagenome (GOLD analysis project Ga0209134, IMG submission 187566) | Freshwater lake microbial communities from Lake Michigan, USA - Sp13.BD.MLB.SN (SPAdes) (version 2) | ecosystem: Environmental > Aquatic > Freshwater > Lake | place: Lake Michigan, USA... | reverse complement strand
ATATTTTGAAAATCGACAGCAGTGTTACCTATAATAAACAATGGGTTACCTCCTGTAGCAAAGAATCTAAGTATTTGCGTACCTGTTAATTTACCTATTGTTTCTAAGAATGTATTTTTATTTTTAACATCTAATAATTGTTTAGCGTAAATATCTTTTAATACAATCTCTCTTTTATTACCGTTTTCAAAATAAGACACCTTAGTATATCCTATAGGTACTTTAGTATCATCGTATTTATACTTTAAACTTCCGTCTTTCTTTTTCCCAACAACAGGATTATCTAACACAAATTCTTCAAAAGCTTTCTTCTCGTCAGCAGTAGCTGATTCAATGGCTTTGTTGAATTCATTTAACATTCTATTTTCAAATGCTCTTCCTTCAACACTACCAATATTCATAGCTAGTAACCACTTAGAATCTAATATAATTTCGTTTTCATTAGCATCAGACAACTTCATAATATCCTTTCTAGATATACCTAATGACTTCGCTTGAGTATCTATTTCATCTACACTAAGATTATCACCTACAATATATTTAATAGTCTTTATAGGTGAGTATTCTGTATTTCTTAGGCTTTCATATACCTCTTTACTAATTCTTCCAGAATCATAAAGCTTTCTTAAATTAGCTTTAAATACATTAAAGTAAGTAGTCGCTCTATCACTCAAGTCATTGAATTTTTTATCTCCAAGTTCTTGTTTGAAATCAGCTAAATCTTGCTTAGCATCTTCTAATGAATAACCATCCATCCCTTTATATGGTGGCATACCTAATTCAGCTCTACTTTCGTTTACAGCAACTATCCTTCTAGCATAAATTATTTTATCAAGTGTCTTTGTATCTTCAGAATTTAACTTTCCGTATATTTCTTTTTCGGCCTGTTTAAATCTTTCAGCAGCTAACGCAGAAGCCCCGGCCTTAGTCACCAATAAATCATATGCTTTTTTAGCAGATTTATTATCTATTCTATCTAAAAGCCTTTTAATGTATGCTTGCCTATCTAGTAAAGATTTTCTTAAATAAGGCCCAAGATCTTTTATAGATTTTTTCTTATTTCTATCTTTAATTGCTTGCTCACTTTGTTCGTAAATTTTATTTACTGAAGGTCTATTAGCTTGCTTTCTATCATTCAACATTGTGTCAGAATCAGATATAACTACCTGCTCTTCTTTTGGCTTATCAGCTGTTTCAGATATTGGACTAGCTTTTCTTTCTTCAGCAGTCATATTAGCTCTCTTCTCAACATTGAAAGCTTCTACCTCACCAGCAATAGATCTGTAAAGTTCTTCATCACTTTTACTAACTAACTTAGAAAGTTTATCAAGATCTTCTTTTACACTTTCTGGATTTGGTTTAAACAAAGAGTTTTTAATGTTATTAAGAACCTTTCTAACACTAAAATTTTTCTCGTACTTAATTCTAGCGTTGTATAAATCTTTAATTGTCTGAGAATTTCCTCCCACAGCAAAACCTTCTTCGTGTTGAATAAAATGTTGAACCTCATGTAGTAATGTAGATTTAGCTTCACTATCTGATAGACTATTAGATAGCATTATACGATTCTTGCTTGGAATGTACATACCTTCAAACTTGTCACTGTTCATAAAAACAATGTCGATATTTTTAGCTTTAGGATATGCCTTAAATAGCTCAGGATAGTTTATAACTTCTGAAGCCTTACCATTTTTTTTGTTTTTAAATTCAACAACACCTTCCTGTAAGTCATATTTCCATTTGTTATCAGCTCCTTTTTCCCACCCAGTAGCAATGAATATATCTTCAGCTGATTTATTAGCAGCCTCCATTTCTTTTGCAGTGTTTAGATTATTTTGAACCAACTTATCCTTAACGGCTTTCTCACCTATAATTTGTTTTCTACCTGGAGTTTTTTCTGTATTTAATTTTAAACCAGTTGTAGACACTCCTGATGTAGGGAATATATTTAATTCTCTTTCTTTTGTAACAATTTTATTTGTCTTAGGATCTTCAAATACATCACTCCATTTAACTCTATCTGTTAAGATATGAAGTTTTACTTTATTTTTAGGATCTACAGATTGAATTGCTTTAGGGTAAGACTCATGTTTATTTGAATCTACAGCCTTAACTTCTCCGTCTATTTCTAATATAGCATATACTTGACCTCCTTTTCCTCTATCAACTCCTTCTTTAAGTATAGGTTCAGTTAACATTTCAGATATTCCTTGCTTTAAATTAGCAGCAGATATACTTAATTTTCCTGTTTTAGTTTTTCCCTTGAACGTTTCGTTTTTTATACCCTCACTAAAGAATTTACCAAATTGATCTACTGCTTTAGGATTCGCCTTTACAACATCAGCTACATTAGATAATAACTTCTCAACAAAAGCTTTTCTATCCGCAAAAGAACTATTATCAGGGTTTAGTTTTTTAGATATTTCAGATCTAACATCTTCAATTGTAGATGTGTTTTTTAAATTTAATCCTAAACCTACTTTTTTACCATTTATTACAGATGACATATTAGCCGCATCTACTAATGATTTTTTTACTTGAGTAGGAGTTATTGAAAAGTTCTTATCGAAAGCTTTAGATATAACTATTTCCATTACTCCATTAGAAGCTGTAGTACTAGATAATAATTTATCGCTTGGAGCAGTGGTCAAAGCCATTAGTAGTTTTCCGCCATTAGCTTCTCTCGCTGCATTTAAATCCTTAGCCATTTTGTTTGCAGTATTTGCTGTACTTGCCCAAAAATATCCATCATCATGGAATTTTATAGGGTAAAATATACCGCCCTTACCAGAAACTAAAGCTTCGCCATTCTTATTTATCTCTCCAGAAAAAGCAGCATCAGGCTGGTGTAAAAATATAGTCTGACCATTAAAGTCATTTATAGATTTATCTTTAGTTATATACCCTTGCTCTTCTAGTTCTTTAAATTTTTCTGTGTTTTTGTCATATACAAATTCAACTTTAGAAACAGGATCTGTAAAGTTAGCTTGAAATCTTTTTATAAGACTTCCAGTTGTTTTAGGTTTTAAAATTTTAACGTCTTTTTCAGTGATAACCTCACCAGACGCAACCTTACCAGATAATGTATTCATGAAATCAATAACTTCCTTGTCGGTAAATTCTTTTATACCTACTAACTTAGCTAATTGATCTAACCATTCTTTAATTATGTTTTTAGCTGGTTGGCTAAGACTAGGGAAGTTATCAGCTAAATAACCAACAAGCTCTGCTAGTTTTTCTTCATCCCACAATTCTTTTTGTGAGTCATATCCATTTTCTACAAAGTCCTGCAATTTAGCCTTCATATCTGGAGGTAAAACTTTTTCAATAGCAGTAATCATTGCAGCAGTAACTCTTTGAGCAGCAGGATCAGATTTAACCATATTTAAAAGAACAGCATGGAAAACTTCATGCGCTACAGTTCTATTGTTAGCTCTATTCGGGTTAATATGTATTTTACCATCTACAAAGGCACCTCCGCTATTTTCATCAGCACCTTCGTTTATTGCAGCTTTATATTCTGCTTCTGTATTGTAAAGAATTATACCTGTACCAGGAAGTATTTTTGATAAAGCAGTTTTAGCTTTTTGAACTAAATCAGACAGTTTATTTGTCTTTTCACTCTCATCAATAACTTCTTGTACAGTTACAGGACTTTCTTTTAAAGACTTAGCTTGATTAACAAATCCATCTCTATAAGCTATAGCATCATCATATCCAGTTTCTGGATCTTCAAATGTTTTTTCTTCAATATCTAATTCATTATTAGGGTCGTAAATCATAGCCACTACATCAGGAGTACCATGCTTTTCTTTATTCCATCCTTCTGGAGCATATTGCTCATTAAATGGAGTTCTTGAAACCACTCTAAACCCAGCCTTCTCATATTGCTTAGTAAGGTATCCATCGAAGTTATCTAACTTAATACCTCCAGCTTCTATAGCTTTATTTAGCAAGTTTTGAGCTACACCTTTTGCTTTAGAAGTTAATTTCTTAAACACTCCAGCTATATCTCCATCAGGTTTAACTAGCGCAGATCCGTCTTCAGTGTCTATAATAGTTCCTTTAGCAGCATCCTCAGGAGATACTTCACTTACAGACCAGTATGTTTCAGGGTCTGACTCTTTAGTTTTAGCTAGTTCCTCAGAATATGTTTGAGCCTGAGTTTCAGAAGGAGATACTATTGTTTCTTCAACAACATTTTCTTTCTGTAATTCAACAGGAGCTACCTCATTAACAGTTGTTTTTACCTCTGTAGTTTCTACAGGAGTAACTTCTTGGTTTTTTTGCTCTTGTTTAGATTTGTATAATTCTAAAGCTTTTTTAGATATTTGATCATCATTTATAGTGATTGATTTGGTTCCGTCAGGATTTAACTCTTTCATTAAATCTCTCTGAGCTTCATTTTTTAAGTCTATTAATTCCTCAGCAGATAAAGACTCTAATTGAGCGTAAGGAGAATACTTAGTATTTATTAATGAAGATCTCTCTGTTTGTAAGTCTCTATATTGATTTTCTAAATCCTTAAGTAATGCAGCTTTATCAGGTAAATTACCATCATTAATTAATTTAGCATCGTCTTTTAATTGAGCTGCTTTTTTATTAATTTCATTTACTTTTAAATAAACACTATCAGGCATATTAGCTACATTATCTATAGTATTAGCCATTATTTTTGAGTTCTCTTCAGTAGCTTTTTTTATTTGATTTTCAAGTACTGATCTTTCACCATCGCTTAAATCTAAAGTGTTTAAATTTCTTGAGAATTCAATTATTTTTCTAGCATTCTCATCTAGCAATCCAAGGTCAACTTTACTTTGAAAAGGCTTCAAAGCAGCACCAGCTAAATGAGGATATAGTTTTAGCATAGTTGTTAATGCGAATGTATCTTTAAGTACAGTACCTGTATTGTCTAATAGTCCAACATCTTTTTTGCCTAGAACAAATCTATTAGTAACATTCTGAGAGAAATTAGTAAACACTTCACCTCCAATTTCTTTTGACTGGTCTTTAATAAAATCTTTAGCAAATTCCTTTCCTTTTTGAACAGCTGTTTTTGTTAATAAATCAGCTTGATTTTTAGCTATAGCATCTAATACTCTTCCTCCTTTTTTTAATATAGATAGTGTTGGAATTTCAGATATTACTTCAGCACCTCCATAAAGTAACGGAGCTACAGCCATTTGAAGAGGGCTATAAGAAGCTTTACCTTCTAAAACCTCCTGATTCATTTCAGCATATTTTTGTCCAGCTCCAGATACACCCATAAGGGCTAATCCACCAGCTCCAGTTGATGTAGCTACTAAATTAGGTAGTTGATTAGATAAAACATCAGAAGCATAATTAACAAGTCCCTCAGCGCTTTCTATGCTTTCAACAGATTTTCTTAAATTATCTCTTTCTTCAGCTAAACCTTTATTTATATCTATTAGTTTACTTTGAAGTCCAATACTAGACCCTTTAGTTATAGGGTTAGCTATTGACGATAAATAATCTAGACCTCCAATTATATTGACCCCTAATTCTCTGGTAGCTATACTTGTATTTAATAGAAAATTTTCAACATCTCCATACTGTCTTTTAAGAAAGTCAAACTCTTGCTCAACTGTTCCTAAGTCAGATTTGTTTTTTAATAGAGAATCTTGTCTTTTTTGTATGTTTTTAGAAATATTTTGTATGTCAGAATACAAAGAAGTATATCTGTCATATAAATCTTGAGGGAAAGCAATACCTCTTTCTTTTAAAGATTTTAATTGATTTTCAATTTCTTTGTACTCATCTATTTTTTGTTTTCCAAAGGCAGCATATGCTTGAATTGCCTTTTCGTTCTTTAAGTTTTCTTCTTTTAAATGAACAGCTGTATTAAGTCTGTCTTGTTTTAAAGCTAACTTATCGTCTTCTGGAAGATCATCTAAGAATGAATTTATACGATCTGTTTCTATATTTTCAACTTGTTTATCTTTATAAACTTGCTTAGCTTTTTCGAGAATTTCCTGCTCTGAAAGTTTTACTTGTTCTTTAGCCGCTTGTTGTCTTACTAGTTTCTTTTCGTCAGACAATGGATCTGTATCCATAGAAAAACCTAATAACCCAGAATTAAGTGGATTACTAGACATACCTTCTATGACAGTGTTGTATGCATTTTTAGCAAAAGTTTTTGTTTTATTCCAAATACCAGTATTAGAAAGTAAATCTTGTAACCTTTTCTCAGCTTCTACTTCAGCAGACGCCTCGTCTTTTGATGATACAAAATCTTGTTCGATTCTATCGAATCTTTCTTTTTCGATCTGTTTAGTTTGCTGGTCTAACTTAGATACTTCCTCTATCTTTCTGTTAACCTCATCTTGATTTTTAGCTGTAACTTTAGTGGTAGCTAATTCTTTTTTTAACTGAGTTTTTTTTATGTAAGGTTTAGCTGTTTGAAATTTATCAACCTGTTTTTTCTCAGCAGGTTTTAATGCTTCCTCGGCCGTAATATCTACGCCAAGTGTACGCATTTTAGGAACTGGCCCATTTGAAGTATCCGATTCCTGTTGAGGTTTCTGTTGATCTGTAACCAATGAAGTATACACGTCTTTCGGCTGTGAATTTGATCCCCACACACTTTCTTGAACAGTAGACTGTGAATCTTCTTTTTTTTTTACTTCACTAGAGTATTTCTCCCAAGGTTTGTTAGAAGTAGAATTTGATTTATTAGAATATTGTTCCCAAGGTTTTTTTCCGTCTGGCATAATTTATATTTTTTTCCAATTTTTTTGATTAGCAGGATCTCCTCCTAAAAACTTGTATCCACTTACTACATCTCCAGCCTTAGGGCTTGAACTTTTACTTCCTCCGCTTAATGAATTAGCGTATTGTTTTGCCTCATTAACTCCACTTATTCTACTACCAGTAGCCGGATTGATTAAATAACCAACTCTTCTATTAAACTCAGGGTTACCTTCATACACCCTTGTAACTTTAGGAGTAAGTCCAAAAGCATCAGCTGCTGTATAATCTATAAATAATTTACCAGAGTTACTAACTCTACCCCAATTAGTTATATTTTCTTTAGTATTTCCAGTTGTAACATTTATTCCTGACATAGGTATTACAACATTTCCATTAGCATCTACAGTCGGTTCTCCAGCAAAAGAAGTAGCTGGCTTAGGAGTTTTTCCACCTCCAGAACCTCCAGATGGTGGTCTATAAGTGTTTTCTTGTTGCTTTAACGTACTATTTACTTGTAAAAGTATAGCATCCTTAATAGCATTCTTGGCTTCTTTTTCTTGTTCAGCAGTAAGTACAGGAGTGTTCATTCCAGTACTTAAATTTCTCTGCATTAATATTTTATTCTTGTCTGTATTTTTAACATCATCTGTTAATGTATACTTACCCATATAATCTCCTAGTATACTAGTCATTCTGACAGGATCAGAAGCCACAGCATTAGCAGCGGTTTCTAGCCAAGTTCCAAATTCAGGTCTTTTACTAGCATCCTCTATAGTCCATATTCCTCCAGCAGGCGGCTTACTTAATATTTGTTCAAATTTACCGAGATCTTTAGTATATCTCGAAACTTCTTTAGGAACGTCTATTTTTGGAGTAAAGTAACTCTGATTAGTTTTAAGCCAAGCAGGATCTATTAAGTTTTCTTTATCTACAACACCATCCTTTACAGTAGCTAAGTAACCTTTTCCACTAGTAGGATCAATATATAATTTCTTATTACTTAAATCAAATGCCTTACCCTTTTGTTGTTGATTATAATCAGAAATTAAAGATAAGTCACCTTTTTGAGATAACTCTACGTATTTATTATAATCGTCTTGAAGCCCCTTTGCACTAGCATTGATATCTGAAAACATATTAGACATATTACTCTTGATAGAGTTATATTCGTTTCCTTTTATCTTTCCTGATGTATATAACTTATAAGCATTATTAAGTAGATCTTTAGCCTGATAACTAGCATCAGTCATAAATTCATTTACACTTTGACTTTGTCCAGCACTAATTTTACCTAACTCATTGTAAAGATCAGAGGTTTCTTTAGCTGCCTTTTGCCTGGTAGCTTCTCTTGTTTGTTCTTGCTTTACTAGTGTATCTCTTACATCATTAATAACAGATCCCCAGTCTAACGTTGGATTAGCTTTTGCATCTGCCGGACTTACATATCCTAAGTATTCTGCCATAATTTATTTATTTATTTTTAATTAACCAGGCATTCTAAAGCCAGCTAGAACATTGTTAGTACTTCCTGATAATTGAGATTGCATACTTGGATTTGCTAATGATCCCCAACTATATTGCTTATACAGTGGATTCAAAGATCCAGACACACCTGATTGTAATTGAGACGCAGCGCTTGGTCCGGTAGCAGAGATACCAGATGACTTTAAAGCTGTAGACATATCCATATCATTAGCATTAGCACCAGAGTATTCTGGAACTAAAGATCCTAAACCTTTAATTAAATCTCCTCCAGCCTGTAACGCTCCTTGTTGACTTTTGAGTCTAGCTGCCGCAGCATCTGCTGAAGCTTGCTGTGCTCCAGCTAATCTTTGACCTTCTAACATAGCTAACTTATCAGCAGTTTGTCCAGCCTCTTCAGCTTGTAATTTACCTATATTAAACAAATCCTTACCTAGGTCTTCTCTTGTTTTAGCTTCTTGTTCTGCTGCTATAGCCTGAACTTTTCCAACACCTCCTATTAATAATCTAGGGTCTCCTTCTTGAAGAGCAGACATTGCTTGTTGTTGTTGGGCGGTAGTTTCTCTAAACTCTCTATCATATGCCTGCATAGGTACTTGAAGTCCTTCGAAAAAGTTCTGACTCAATAAACGTTCTTGCTCTGCTGCTGCTTTTTCAACCTCTCTATCAGCTGATCTCTGTAATTCTTTTTGTTTACTAGCTTCAGCTAGTCCCATTCCTATATTAGCTATAGCAGAAACACCCATTCCTATAGGCCCTCCTGCTGCTGATGCAATTCCAGACAAACCACTTATTGCTCCTTGTCCCATAACTATATTTTTTTTACGTATTCATTAATATTTTCTCCTGATAAAATATAACCATTATCAGTAAATGTTTTCTTTAGTACTGGAGTACCACTTACAGTCATTATAAACTTTCTTCCAGAATTCTTAAGGTACTGTTCTGTATAATTTAATAAAAACCCTAAAGACCCAGAACGCATTTCTTTAGTACTATATCTATTTCCAGTAATAAACCCTATCCAACATACATCTGAATCTGTCAAATAAACAGGAACAGAATATAAATCAACTCCATCATTACTTACGACAAATATATTATTTGGTAGCATATCTATATTCATTATTGGAAATTTCCAGTCCGTCCACCACTTACATAATGTGTCGTAAAAATCATGCTTATTCTCTATTCTACAGGAAAACATTTTTTTTACAAAGATAACAAAATTATGGGTAACTTTTAAAAATACTACTTCCTACTGAAAACAATTCCACTCTTGATGTATTATCATTCTCTAGCTCAAATTGCATATAGTATCCTGTAGCGCCGTACGACTCCGCTGTGCTGTTTTTTATACACAATATATAGTCTGATACCGAAGGAATATTTCCACCTGTTACAGTAGTATTTATAGTAATTGAATTTGCTGACAACGCTGTAATAGTACCTAGCTTTAGTAATGATCCTGAGTTGTTCTTGTACGCTATATCTCCAACACTTATAATACTTCCTATATTAAAAGGAAACGTAACTACAGTTGCGGAAGGAATCGAAGAGTTAACTAATGTAGTTCCTCCAATACCTTGGGCCGATCTCATTGATAAATCAATATCATTCTCATATCTTCTTATATGTGCGAAGTAGTCGCCTTCTTTTAAAGAAAAGTACGACTTATCTACAAATCCAGTTGCCATGTCTGTTATAACCTCACACTTCCAAGAGTCGTCGCTATTTAATGATATGGTCTTGAAATTTTTAACTGATCCAGATTCTATATTAAATACACCTGTTATTTTTGAATTGTACTGTACGCCATAGAAGTTATTTCTAAGTTCATTAGAATTGTGTCTATACAAGTTCCCGTTCTTAAATGTATAGAAATAAGAATTCATACCAATCATTTTTTCTGGTATAAAAGAAAAGAAAGATGTCCATCCTTTTGAAGATTCGCTAAATGATAATGTATATTTCATATTACGATAAACAAGCGCCTAAGTTAGTTATTGAAGCTGATCCACAAGTTATTGTAGGGGTACTTTGAGCACATACGTACTCAGTTACACTCGTTGAAAAACTAGCTCCAATCTGTAATATTCCATTGCAATCAGTGTATGAATAATTAACATATCCTTCACATCCTGGTCCATCGCTCATCGCTACCATTTCGTAGTTAAAGCAATCAACAGGAGGAGTAGAGCAAGATTCAATAGGAAGTAGTAGTCCTTCGAACTGTTGTCTATAATTTCCTCCAAAAGAATAGTATCCGTCAGGAGCCTTTGTTGTTAGTGCGGTATCTGTCCATACAGCTGTAGCTGTTGAAAAATCCGCTGTGTCTATGTAATATGTTCCGCTAGTCGCCATATTTTTTTATTTTTTTTTTTATTTATTTAAACATTACAGTCACATGCTAAAGCGCTATCTGTAGCGTCGTAACACAACTCAATAGCGTAATGAGGAACATCTCCACACAACTCGCATGCCGCAACTCTATCTGTAGCGTCGTAACATAGATCTACACTATAAGCATTTGTTAGATCCCAAACTAAATATAAGTACTGATATCCACTAGGGTTATTATAAACAAATGAAGCTTGGTACTTCCCTGTAACAGGATTAACTATTGGTGTAGCTTCTGTTAATAACGGTCTTAGTATGTCTATGTCTAAATCAGTATATAATGTATTAGAAACTAAATACTTAAATGAATTAGCTAAAGGATCAAAATTAAATGTATCTGTAATGTATTTCTCAGATTGAACTTTTATCGTACTTCCTATAGCAGGAATAACTCCTACTGAAGGTTGATTAGTATTAGAATCGTACAACGACAATCCGTCACTTTCTAGTAGTACAAAGTCGATATTAGTTGGACTTGTATATCCATCTAATGTCCAGTTATAGTTATTGTGAATAGTTTCTCCTTCGTTAGATGGAGAGTTTATTACCACTCTAATAACTGTTATAGGATCTGCTACAGTACAATTAGATATAAGAATATAAGTAGCCTCATTTGGAGTAATTGTAACTGTTGCAAATGTAGGGTTTATTTTTGATTTATCAAATGTTAACGTTCCAGCTCCAGATACCACTTCGTTTATAACTACAATACCGTCATAAGATACCTCAACATTTGCTGATCCGTTTTCAAAGTTATAATCAAAAGAAGCCTCTCCAATTACGTTTCCAAATTCTAAATTAAATAATAATTCATTATTTGCAGTGTCCTGAGATATAGTAAATCCACACTCTAAAACATCTATAGGGGTTGGTAATTTGTTATCAGTTATAGACAACACGTACTCTTTTAAGTATGGATCATAACCTCCTAATTTTTGATAGTTTACTTTATCTTTAAATTCACTTCTAAACCAACCGTTCATTCCTAGTTTAGATATAGGAACTAACGCATCTGCCTGAGTAGATCCTCCTTTTAAATTTATTACAGATGTCCTCTTAGTATCAGTAAAATATATATCCTCTCCCCATGCGGCAAAACTAGCAGCATCGCTACTTATACCGAACTCTTCAATTCTAGATATTTGTGTACCAAGAACTTCAGGTACAGATGTAATAGCTCCTCCTCCAGCTGCATCAGAAAGTAAATTCTTACCTGCTAGCACATATGATATCTTATCTTCTTGAAGAGTTAAAACATCTGTTTTTCTTCCGTGAAGTATGTTAATCGGTCCAAATGATTTTTCACAATCTTTAAAATTAGCTAGCGCTAAGTTAAATTCATTTAACTTATTAACGTTAGTTTCTTCATTGTATATTCCACTATATGTTATTCCGGCGTATCTGTGAGCCTCCTTAAAATCTTCTTGAGATACAGCAGTAACTCTGCTTCCAAGATAGAATGGAGCTCCAGTTAATGAGTCTCCTATTTTGTAACTTTCAACTCCATTACCAAATGTGAAGCAATCAAAAAAGTTTAAATCTACAGTCGCAAATGGACTAGATATAGATTGATTAGTTACGTTACCTTGATGATATCCGTCAATAATATTGAATGATTCACTTCCTTCGAAGTAAGTCTCTCCGTTTGCTTCGGCAGCTTCAGTTTCAAATACCATTATAGACTCTGCTCTCTGAACTTGAATATGACAAAAAACTCTTGAAACTCTTCTGTCTACTCCGCCACAATTTGGAGTACCACTTTTCATTACAAAGAATAATCTACCATTAGTAGTGTCTTCTTGAAACTCATACTGATTGGTCCCTGGTATAGCTGGTATATCTCCAGTATAAGGACTTGTTATGGTATCTTTAAAATAGTTTTCATTAACAGTAGTGTCACCTCCGGTTGAATTACCAGAAGTTAAGTCAATATGATCTCCAATTATAAATGCAAACAAACTCTCATAATCTTGAGAGGCTGTAAATGATTTATCAAAAGTGTATGTTCTTTCTCCACAATCATTTCCTCTAGAAGCTCTAGTAACTTTAAAGTTTATATTTATTAAACTTCCAGCAGGCACGTCATAAGGCATAAACTCTAACTCTCCAGGATCTCCAAATAAAGGATTATCTATATAACATGGATAGGATAAGTTAGCGTAGCTTCCTCCTTCACTTACCTCTCCTTCGTCTATAAAAGAATTCTCAGTATAATTAGCAGAGAAGTTAGAAGGCTTAAGTTTCATATATAATCCAGCAGGCTCTATAATATCTTTCTCAGCCGCATTCTTGTTCCCTTCAATAAAATCTTTGCCTTTAGCTTCTAATGCTAGAACCTTTGTTTTAACTAAATTTCTAAGGACACCATTTGAATCTGCCTTTACAATTAAAGTAGAATTTTCTTGAACCTTACTTCTATTGTCGCCTTCCAATTTAAACCAAGTAAAACCGGAGTCTTCTTGAAAATAAATATTAGAGTATACTACTTGGTACTGACTCTTAGATGGTTTTACTACAAACTTATATTTAGTAGCCCAGCTTGGAGCTAAACTATTTACATTTACTCTTATATAGTTCTTTTTATCTGAATTATACGCAGGTACAAAAACTGTGTTATTAGTATCGACTAATGCCGTAGAGCTACGACCGTACTCGTCCATATACACAATTGCAACTTCATAATCTCTATTACTATGCAGGCTTTGTTTTGCTCCTAATTCAGAAAAACTAGATGATATTATTGCGCTTGAAAGATACTCGTAAGCATAAACAAATATTCCAGGTGAAGTTTCAAAACTAAACTTTAAAGCTGGTATTTGAATTCCTATTACATCAGACCCAAGAGATGAAGATATGACAAATGAACCATCAATATTCAGTATTCCGCTTCCAACCTCATTCCATCCGGATTTAGTAATTATTTGACAATTAAAAAAATCTGTTAATGAAGTTCCAGCACAGGCATTAGAATAAACTTCATGAGTAGATATAGCATCTATAAATTCCTGACTAGTGGCTAACTCATGAACACTTCCATAATCTTTTTGTATATTAAAAACAAAATCATACTCAAAACTATTTTCAGGCGCATCAGCGTAAGAAGCGTCACCTGAATAAGAATCGTGTTGTAGATTTATATTTATTGAAATGTAAGATCCACTAGTTAATGATATACCTGATAGATCTATATTAAACTGAGAGTTATTAACTGTTTTAGGAGTTGATGAATCTATAGTGTATACTGTTCCATTGGTTAAATCAACAGGTAACTCAACGAAACCTACGTCTTCAGATATTAAACTTAAGTCGTAATCAATATCTATTGCATTTCCGTTGTTATCTTCTATATTATATCCGTCTACATAGTTACCATACATTAATCTATTACCCATTGTTGTCTGGGCTTTAGCTAATCTAGGAACATTATCAAAAAGACGAAGCAATTCACTCTCTGTTAGAGTAGTGTATATTTTTTTATTGGTAAATGATATTTGTTGAATGGAATTATCAAACCATCCTTCTTGATTTTTATTATACTTTTCTACAACATTTATAATGTTAGAATCAGAAAATTTAAAGCAAATATCAATACCTACTACATTCTTACTACCAGTATTGAAATTAATATTAACCGAATTGAATATATTTTCCATTCCGGCATTTTCAAATGTAGAATAATCTATACTAAAATTACCAGGTTCAAAGGCTATTTCACTAAACTGAGAAAGAGCGCTATACTCTCCGTCCTTGTATTTATATCTATAAGCAAATGATATAAACTTGTCGGTTATATAGTTCTCTTCGTCTGGAACAAATGCAAGTGTAATATTAGGAGCTGATGATGGAGGAGCAACTATCACAGATATATCACTCTCATCAATTTGATCTATTCCTAATATTGGTGAAGGATAGTTTCTTTTTATATTTATTTTTCTTGGGGGATTTAAGTTATCCGTCCAAAACAATAAATCGTCTATAAGATTTATCCCGGTTACTAAATACTTTTCGTCGAAGTTAAGTACTGATTCTGAAATAACGTGATAATTAAGTAATTTTTTATCGGTATTAAACGATACTACCATATCTACATTATCAGAAGCGACAAGCCAGTATATAGTTTCATTAGATCCATCTTCATATGCTCCAATACATTTAGCATTTACAAGAGGGCCTCCGTTGTACTGAAGATTGGTAAGTCTAGTGTTACCTTTAGTATTCTCTACAGCACCAATGCTATTATTTTCAGTAGAACCTATTCTGATATTTAACGCATCAATGTACTCCCCTTTAGGGATTACACGTTCGTCAAAATCTTTATTCATTCTACCTGAAGTGAAATTTACGTCAGCGTTTGCCATATGTCTTACTTAATCCATTTATCACGACCTCTCATATTCATCAATAATCTACCTGGATGAATATTACTCAATCTTATTTTTGCGTTTCTTAGAAGGGCTGTTTTGTCCTTCTTAGCTCTATTAACTACATATTCTTGTACGCCAACTTTTGAGTTTAGTATAGCATACTTGATATACGCATATATAAACTCTTCAGCAAGTTTATTGATACTAACCTTAGAGTCATCACCGTTCTGCATTCCGTCTGAAATGTATTCTAAAATACATAGCTCTCCAGCCATTCCAGAACCAAAATTAATAACACCTGAAGCTTTATCAATTCTATATGTTGGATTAACATTAGCTGTCTCAGTGTTTAAACCATAGTTAGCTCCAATAGAGTAATCGAAGTACCAGTTCTGATCTATATTCACACCTTCTCTACCAGCATACATTCCGCTTCCAGGATACATTGTTTTTTGTTTGTCAGTAACCCTATCGTAATCTAAAATAGAAGTCCCCTCCAATATATTTCCGTCCTGATCAAATAAAACCCTACAGTTATTATCCTGTAAATAACTATTACTATAATTCGTTTGAATGTTTTCAGTAAGCGGTCGTAATACACCATCTTTATATAATGATATTCTAACGTAATTTACGTAGTCGTTTGGTAATATAAACTTAAGATCGTCACAGATACTAATTTCTAGTACCTTGATTTCTTTAAGAGCGTCGTAGTTTATTTCTTGAATTCCTCTTTTTGCGTGGAATAAAACATTATATCTCTGTACGTTGTTTATTAACTTGTCGTTACCAACATACATTAACATAAAATTATTCACGATATCATCTAAAGATATGTACTGGTATGATCCCCAGTTCTCGTTTTCAGGTAAATTACCTGAATTCTCATAGTATTGATAACCAGTTAAATATGCCATTATTATCCTTGAGTTTGTTGATTCTTAACTTCTTCACTTGTTCCGAAAGAGAAAACATCTCCCTCTCTAATAGATATACCAGCAAACTGAAGTATCTTAGCTGTTAGTAACGGCTCGTCTGACAAAGGCAATTCGAAGTCTTGGTAATCAGATGCTGATTGATTGAATAATGGCTCTCCTCCTGATAACGAAGTATATGTCCACTTAGGATCTCTAGGGTATCTAATATACTGAGTACTAACGTTTGACGATATTGTTGTTGGATATACCTTAATACTATCACCTTCTAAAACATACGCTGGATAAAGTATTGACGGAGCTGTTAAATTAGAAGAAAGTAGGTTTAGTATCTTATCTTGTGATACCCTATCTACTTCTTTTGATCCGTATCTTACAGTATTCAGATAATAAAAGTCGCTTGGTAAATTAAATACCGAACTTGAAAATGTTAGTGAAGCTGTTGAAGATAGGCTATCAATAACCTCTTCTACGTTCTTAACTATATCTGCATATCCACTTCCAGACTGTCTAGCGTTCTGCTTTAGTATCCATGTATTGTACTGGTAGAAGTAGTCTTCAAATATGTCTAACTGCGCTTGCTTAGCGTACAAGTTAAAATCATCTGGAGTAATATACCCAAAATTATTCTTGTTAGCTACAGACAATACAGTATTTCTTACTGAGTTTATCATTCTTAAAAACTTTTTACAAAGATAATAAAAAAAAGCGCCCTGTAAAAGAGCGCCTTCAAGCATAAAAAGAAAAGTAATTTACTCGATTTTATTCTCAAGTAATCTTAACACTTCAATACCTTCATCTGTCTGTAGGTAAGAAGCTAATATATAAATATGATTTTCCCCGAAAGGTACCGTCAATAATTTTTTCTTGTTTTGTGGAAGATTAAAGTAGATATCTCTACCTTTATTCTTTAACTTTAATAAGTCATACTCAAAGAATTTAGCACATGTGTTACGTAACTGTAACATTGGATCATTCAACATCTCTAAGAATGACATTGGATAATTTCTTGCATAAACAAATACGTCACGTTTTAATTCAGCAGTAGACATTTTATCAATTTTAGATCCTAATAGAACTCTAGCTACAGCCTCTAAAGAGTCAATATCTAAATCTCTAGCTGCAATTTGAGCATCTAATTCACTTGTTAATTTTTCAATGTCAGATGAAGCATCCTTTTCAGTGTTTACTTCTTCAAATACTTGGCCATTACCAGGGTGTAGTTCTAAAAAATATTGTAGTACTGGATTTGTTTTTGATACTTTTAATGCACCGTCTACAAATACAATAGGTTCTAAAATAGCGTTACCATCCTGTTCGTCTTCGAACGGGCTCTTTTGGTTAACTGCATATCTTAAAGGTCTGTTTGATTTTCCGTCGAAGTGTAGTAACGGAGATCTACGTGTGTTTCTTGATGCTAACATGTAAGATAGCGGAGTGTTTTTTTTCTTAAGTACGTACATCTTGTCTGTACTTGAAATTTGATTTGCCATTTGATAAGATTTTAAATTTAAAAAAAAATAACCAGGGCTGTTACACCCTGGTATATTGTTAACTATTTTCTAGTTCTCGAACAAGAAGAAGTTGTTAGCACCTAAAGTACATAAAGCTCTTTCTGACAAGAAGTGAACTTCCATAGCATCTAAGCTAGAAGTTTGTGCTCCACCAGCAGAACCAGTAATCCAAGTTTTGTAACGTCTGTCTTCAGTTTCAGAAGCTCTATAACGAACGTGTAAGAATGGACGTTTAGCGTTTTTACCAAGTACTTGATCGTAAACAGTAGTAGATCCAGCAGGAACTAATACACCATTGATAGCACCTCCAACAACTCCACCTCTAAGTGTAGCATCGTTTAAGTATTTCCAGTCAGTTTTGTAGAAATCGTAACCTCTACGGAATCCTGTAAATCCTAAGTTTAATGCCATTTCTTTATCGTTGTCGAACAATCCGTAAGATGTTCCACCAGCTCCGTAAGAGTTTTGAGCAGCCAACATATCGTCGATATCAAAAGAGAATTGACGGTTGATGAACAATACGTTCTCTTCGATAGCTCCTTGCTTATCCAAACGTTGGATGATAGCGTCAAAATCAGATAAAGCAGTTGGGTTACCACCTGACCATACGTTACCTCTTTGTCCTACAGCGTAGAATAAACCTTCTGATCCTTTGTTTCCAAAAGCAGTATTAGCTACAGCTCCAGAGTTAGCCTCAGCAGGAACAGCTTCGATCATAGACATTTCTAAGTAATCTTCGAAACGCAAACGAGTTTCGTGCTCAGATTTAATGTACCATAAGTATCCAGTAGCACCATTTTCAGTAGTTACTTCAACCCATCCGATTTGAGCCATGTCAGAACCAGAAACAGCGTATTTCTCTTTGATGATGATTGGGCTGTTTTCGAAGATATCGTCTTGAGCCTCTAAAGATTCAGTTTGACCTTCAGTTCCTTTTTTGAATTCAGAACCATAAACGAAAGCAGTAACAGTTGCAGTAGCAGCGAAAGACTGTCCAGCAGCTTCGTAGTAAGCTACGTCAAAAGTACCAGTAGTATAATCAACAGAAGTAATGATTGCTTTGTTTGAGTTAGCAGCAGCAGCATTATCTGATAAGAAAACTGTTTGACCTGGTTTAAAAGCGATAGAACCTGTTAAAGCATCACTTACTGTAATTGTAGCAGTATCTCCACCTACGGCTGCGTCAGAAGCACAGTCAATGTATTTAGTGTGAAGACGACCTTGTTCTGCCCATTTGATAAGGTCTGAGTTAGACGGCATTTCAGCTCCTACTGCTCTTAAGAAAGATGCAACAGAACGATTTCCGTAACGCTCGAATTCTTTCTCGTAAGTATCAGGAAGATACTGATTCAAGAAGTCGAAATTTGTAATGTAGTTAGTGCTTAAAGTTTGTCTTGTAGCACTTGGTTGTAATGCAAACCCTGGGGTTGCTTGTACTGATCCAGCCATTTTGTTTTAGTTTTTAATTGTTTCTATTACTTTTTATTTTTAGTCCTCTTCCGCTATCTCCATCAGATGCAACAACTTTAAATCCAGACTGAGCAATTGATTGTGGAGAGTTTCTCATCTCCATATCTATGTTTTTAATTTTTTTAGTGTTATCTAATAACGCCTCTGCTCTACCTTGTTCGTAAAAGAACTTAGCAACTTTTTCTGGATTCATAGCGGCAGCTAATGAACGATGGTAACCAACATGGTCTGAGATCAATCCATTTTCATCTAAATACTTAGATATAAAATTGGTAACATCAGATTGTGCTTTCTTAATCTCTGCAACATCTCCAGGTAAAAACTTAATTGTCTTATCTCCTACATTGAAATCAAAACCTTTGAATTCATCAGAGAAAAGTTCTTCAGTCTTCTTTTGGAAGTATTGAGACTTCTTAAGATTCTCTTCTTGTTGACTAGTGGAATCTTGAACATATTTCTTGTAAGCATTGTAAGTTTCCTTTTCGTCATCCGAAACCAATCCACCTTTTGACTCAAGAGGCGTCTTATAAGTTTCTTTGTACTCATCAAAAAACTTCTTAGCTTTAGCAAGCTCTTTTTTCTTAGCTATTTCCTTTTTCTTGATATCCTTAGGATCATCAAACTCTTCATCGTAAGCAAACTTATCTTCGATCATATATTGAATATCATCTCTGTCTAAGTCCTCTTCTGTTTGAGAGTAGTACTCAACTAATAAATCATCCGGATCCATATCATCAAAGTTTCTGTTTAGTTTAACAAAATCTTCAATTCCACGTCCAGTTTCTTTTTTGTATTTAAAATACGCAGCTACGTCTTCCGGTAAGTCCTCTTTCTTTTCTTCTCTTTCCGCAAAAAGATCATTGATAGAGTTTACCTCTTTTCCGTATCTATTCTTAATATATGAAAGAACGTCATTATCTTCTAGCTCTGCCTTTACTGGCTCTGCTGGTAATTCTACTGTAGGTTCGTTTTGAACCTCTACATGTTCTGGTTCAGCAATACTCTCTTCATGCTTAGCCAATAACTCCTGTTCAACTTCTTGTACTGATTTTTGTTCGGCGACACCTAAGTCCCTTACAGTGAAAGTGTTTTCCATTTGATTTAATTTTTTGCAAAGTTACTTAATTATAATTTTATACTATCTAGGCTCGAATTCAGCTAAATCAAACCCATCTAAACTGTCCTCTGTAGACTCAAAGTTCATTGGAGGAAGGTTGTTTTTTCTTTGGTCAATAAGCTTAGATTGTTGTGTATTCTGTAAGCTTATACGCTTATCTTTTGCTTCTTCTTTTAACTGCTCTTTAGTTTTGGTAGTTTCAAATTCAGCTCCTTTAAGTTGCATCTGCATTTGGAATTCCATCTGCATAAGCTCCATTTTCAATTGAGCCTCACTCTTCATCTTCTCAATTTCATAAGCAACTTCTGCTTGTTTAATCTGCATTTTAGACTGAGTCTCAGCCTGTATATTTTGCATTGCTGTTTGAGCTGCCATTTGCTGTGACTGCATTTGGATCTGCCCTTGCATTTGTTGCTTAGCTTGCTCATTCTTTTGAATTTGCTCCTCCTTTTTCTTTCTCTTAAGTTTAAGCAACTGATTAGCTAGTTTAAGATTTCTCATCTCTCTAATATCAATCGCATCCTCTAAGTAAATAGAATCACGAGATAACGCCAAACTAATATTTTGTTCTAACTGAGCCTTTTCTTCTTCGTCAGGAGATACTTCTATAAAGATTCCAAAGTCATAGATGTATAGATCCTTAATCTCGTCTAATATACCTACGTTATATTTACCAATTTGATTGATAAACTCTTCTTTAAAATCAGAGTATTCTAAAATATCAGCTACTCTGTATGATATAGCTTCAGCTAATGATTTAGTAACAAATAAACTAGACTCTAGTATGTGTCTTGTAGCTGTATTTGAATTAAGAGCTGCTAATTTCTGAACACCTACCAATGAGTTAGGGTCAGGATTTGATCCGTCTCTAGCCTCGTTTAATCCTGTTACGTCTCTAATCATACTTAGGTAATGATTATAACTAGCTACTAAACTAGATATTTTACCTTGTCCACTATTAGAGTTAAGTTCTTGAATTGGAACTCTAGCATTATTGAATTCTCCATCTCCTGTGTAGCTTCTACCAATTACACTACCCGTCTGGAAGTACAATCTCAATGCGTCTTCAGGATTGTATGCCGCTCCGTTACCTAAGTCAACCTCGTTAAGTCCGTCAGCGTCAATGAATACACCGTCAGGAACTACTTTAGCAATAACTTGTTGTAACTTCAAGTGTGTCATCTGAATTAAATCAGCAAAAGGAATCATTCTCTTAACAAGAGACTCTATATTTCCTTTATACATTCTTGGAGCAACTGCTACGTAATTAGGTATAGCGTGTTGTGAAGCTGATTTAGGTCTAACCATGTTACGAGATAACTCCCACTTCAACATGATATTAGTACCCATAACCATAACACCGTCATACCAAACATCAATAGTCTTTTCTATTTTTTCGAAACGACCTTCATCCATCATCTCTTGTGGAGGATTGAACGTGTCGTCTTTTTCTATCATTTTAAAACTTCCGTCTTCAAGTATCTTTTTCTTGTATACTATCTTCTTGGTTGTTTTATAGTTTACATATAATAAAGTAGCTGTATCATTACTGAATAAGCTATTATTGTAAAATTGAGCTGAGTTGTAATAATCATACCATGACTGACTATACTTAGAAATTTCTTCTAAATCTTCGTTGGTAAGTGTAGGATCTATTTTAACAAGCTCTGTAATTGGAACAGTCTTAATTTCTCCCCAATAAAAACAATCTTTAAAGTAAGGGTCTTCTGTGTAGCTATATACTACATTAGCAGGATCTACATACTCTATTCTTACTCCATCACCAGGAAGGAACATATGCTTAGCCATACCAACTCCAATAGTTGCTATGTCATAGTCTACTCTCTTTCTAGTTTCGTTATATTTATTTTCGTCGAATACAGTATTAATAGCTTCTTCTTCAGCTATCTCGATGGCAGGCTTATACTTAAGCTGCATATATAATGAAAGCTCTTCATTATTCTCAGGAAGTTCATCAGGATTAGTATCAAACGCGTCTACCCCGAACTGATCTTTAACTTGAAGCAACAGGTCTTTTGAAACCATGTCTGCTTGTATCATATCTTGATACTTAGATCTCTTATCCATAGACATAGCATCCTGTGCATAAGCCTTAGGTTTGAATAATCTATCGTTCATTCCGTTAACAACGATGTCAACGAACTTAGGTATAATAGGTACCGGAGTAAAGTCAAGGTTAGTATGAGACAAGTCACCATCAACGGCTATCTGGTCCTTATACTTACCTATAGACTGCTCACCCCTTGCGTATAATCTTAGCTTATGGAAGTTGCCCCACTGATCGTAGAATCTTGAGTTATTACCATCTTTTCTAAACCACTCGTACTGAATACTTTGTGATATCTGCAATCCATACTCAAAAGTTTCCTTTTCCCTGTCTGAAGCAAACTGGTTTGGAAAAGCAGTTGCAGGTATATTTATTTTTACGTCTTTCATTTATCTAATAAGTTCACTTCTAGTTCCTGAGTTATTATACTTTGCAAAATTAACACTTATTTTCGACTCTTTCTTTGCCGCTAAGTATATGTTCTTCTGATTAGCCATAATAGCTAGTCCTGAACTGATTGCGGCATCAAATTTAGTTCTATTGTTTATATCAAATTTAGCCCACTCCTCTATAGTTCTAGTGAAATACATGTCACCCATATCATCAGAATCTCTATAAGTTCCTTCAGTATCCATTCCAACATACTTTTCTATATAAGATTGAATAGCGGCCGCGTGCGATTGTTTCACATCTTCAGACGAGTTAGGTATACCTCCAAGCTCTCTTTCTGTTTTTGACAGATTCGTGAAGTGCTTATCCGGTCTGTTCATTGAAAACCCTCTGTATCCTCTATTCTTAAAGTGATATAGTAGTCTAGGTTTATTATTCTCCACTAGAATTGGCATCCCATAAAATACACAAGCCATAAGAACTTCCTCAAAGAATATCTCTGCCGTCTGAGGACGAGCTATATACTCAAGGAAGAAATGGTTACTAGGAGCATTGTCCATATTAAACTTAGTAAGTCCGTGTAGAGATCCATTTGATCCTCCTCCTCCGACAGTTCCGGATATATCGTAAGGGTCGCAACCAAAAGCACCAATGTGCTCATTACCAGGGTACTTGTTTCCATTCTTATAAACTACTTGGTTCTGCATTGCTGAATTAGGAATCCACGAAACAAGGAATCTACCCCTTGGATCAGGAGTCCAAATAACCTGAGTGTCCTTCTCTCCGTTCTTCCAGTGAAACGATCCTCTAGTTAGTATTTGATCTCTTATTAGAGAGTCATTATAGTCTATCTGTTGATAGATCTTTGTTAAGTTAAACAAAGACGCCTTACTCTCATCTCTAAACGCGTGAGACTCTGTTC
>Ga0209134_10000102_pt1 | contig 23691 bp, 18 predicted proteins | sample LauGreSp1BDMLBSN_2_FD_187566 | JGI IMG/M metagenome (GOLD analysis project Ga0209134, IMG submission 187566) | Freshwater lake microbial communities from Lake Michigan, USA - Sp13.BD.MLB.SN (SPAdes) (version 2) | ecosystem: Environmental > Aquatic > Freshwater > Lake | place: Lake Michigan, USA... | reverse complement strand
AACCACAGTCGCCAGCGCAGCTCCTGAATTCAAGCCGAACAGTGAAATAGCCACGGCCACGGCCAGTTCGAAGAAATTGGACGTGCCAATCAGGCACGCGGGCGCTGCTACCGCATAGTCCAGGCGCAAGCGCAGCGCGAGCACGAAAGTGATCGCATAGATGCCATAACTCTGGATCACCAGCGGAAGCGCGATCAGCACGATGGTCTGGGGTGAGGCGAGGATGGTTTCGGCCTGGAAGCCGAATAGCAGCATGACGGTGGCGAGCAGACCCACGATTGACCAGGGTTTGAGTGCAGCCACAAAGGCCGTCAAACGCACGTGGTTGGCATCGCGATCAAGTTTTTTGCGGGTAACAACGCCGGCGATCAGTGGCAGCACGACATAAAGCACTACCGACAGCAGCAAGGTTTCCCAGGGCACATGGATATCGCTCACACCCAACAAGAACGCCGTAATCGGTGCGAAAGCAACGATCATGATGAGGTCGTTGATGGAAACCTGAACCAGCGTGTAGTTGGGATCGCCTTTGACGAGCTGGCTCCACACGAACACCATAGCGGTACAGGGCGCCACGCCCAGCAGGATCATGCCGCCGATGTATTCCGTGGCCGATTGCGGATCGACCCAGTCGACGAACAATACGCGGAAAAACAGCCAGCCAAGTGCTGCCATCGTGAACGGCTTGATCAGCCAGTTCACGACGATGGTGAGGAAGAGTCCCTTCGGTTTTTGACCCACATCCCGGATGGCCGAAAAATCTATCTGGATCATCATTGGGTAAATCATGATCCAGATCAGCACTGCCATCACGAGGTTGACCTTTGCAAATTCAAGCGCGGCGATCGCGGTAAAAAAACCTGGCAACAGCAGGCCAAGCCCGACCCCGGCGCTGATGGACAGCGCCACCCATAGCGACAGATAACGTTCGAAAATTCCCAAAGTTCCATTGCTCCTTGAAGTTTGTTGGTTGCTTGCCTACAGCTCGCGCTGGTTGATGCGTTTGCTGAGTTCTTCAGCACTTTCCACGCGTTCGGAATAGCGGTCTACCAGGTAATCCTTGAGGTCGCGGGTGAGCAGCGTGAATTTCAGGAGTTCTTCCATCACATCCACGATGCGGTTGTAGAAGGATGAGGGTTTCATGCGTCCGGCTTCGTCAAATTCAAACGCGGCTTTGGCCACGGAAGACTGGTTGGGAATGGTGAGCATGCGCATCCAGCGACCGAGGATGCGCATCTGGTTCACTGCATTGAACGATTGCGAGCCGCCGCATACTTGCAGCACTGCCAGCGTCTTGCCCTGGGTCGGACGCACTGCGCCAATGGACAGTGGTATCCAGTCGATCTGCGATTTCATGATGCCGGTCATCGCACCATGCCGTTCCGGCGAACACCAGACCTGGCCTTCTGACCACTGCATCAGTTCACGCAGTTCCTTCACCTTGGGATGCGAGCCATCGGAAGTATCAGGCTGGGGCAGATCGCGCGGATTGTAGATACGGATTTCTGCGCCCATGTGCAGCAACAGGCGTGCGCATTCCTCGACAACCAGGCGACTGTAGGAACGGTCACGCAGGGAGCCGTACAACAACAGGATGCGGGGCTTGTGGGCGGAAACCGGTTGCTGCAAAAATTCAGTCTGCGGAATCCTGAATTCAGCGGCAGCGATGTTGGGCAGGGAAAGATCGCTCAGGATCATGCGCTGGCTCCAGCATTATTGAGGGCTTGCTTCAGGTAGTTCTCATACTGGCAATAAGGTTCCAGCTCCAGCAGGGTGCGTATCCGTCGTTTTATCTCGGCAATACAGGCACTAAACGCCAGAGCCGTTTCCTCTTCGGTGCCCTGGACTTTGGAGGGATCGGCCAGGCCCCAATGCACTTTCACCGCTTTGCCAAACCACACCGGACAGCTTTCCTGTGCAGCAGCATCGCACACAGTCACGACAAGGTCTGGCGCGAAACTTTCAAGTTCCTCCCAGGATTTACTGCTCAGGCCCGCGGTAGCGACACCGGCTTTCTGCAGATATTTCAGGGTAAGGGGATGCACTTCTCCAGCCGGTTGGCTGCCAGCACTTCGTGCAACGATGCGGCCACTGGAAAGCTGATTGGTGATGGCTTCCGACAGAATGCTGCGGCAACGATTGTGGGTACAGATATAGAGAATTTTCACGTGTGGTTTCCAATACCGGTTTCAGCAGCAGGCGGCCGCAGTTTCGGCGTCGAGGATGTCGAGACAGGCTTGCAGGTAAGCGCCGGAATTTTTTGCAGTCTGGCTCAAGACCTTGAGGCTCCAGTCGGGCAGGGCCTTGTTGATGCGGTAGTACACCCATTTGCCCTGGCGTTCATCTGTAACGAGGCCGCAGTTGCGCAAATCCGCCAGATGGCGCGACACCTTCGGTTGGCTCTGTTGCAGTGCCTGCATCAGGTCGCAGACGCATAGTTCTTTCTTGATCTGCAGCAACAGCAGGCATTTGAGTCGGGTGTCGTCGGACAGGCACTTGTAGAAAGTGAGTGGACTCATGGTGAGCTTCCCGTTTTATGTATGCGGGATATCATATATATGAAAAAACGTATGTCAATGCGGGTTGTTGCTTTGGCAGATGTTGGTTCTGTTGAATCAAACCTCCGGAGCACAGGCTGCGCTGCCATTGTTCTCAGGCTCCGTTCCGCTCCAATATCGGCCGAGCTCATTAGCAGCTCCGCCGCCGGAGGCACTGCAGTTCGAGACCAGATAGCCCTACTGCACTGGATGCACTGGAAGGACACCCACGCACACCAAGGCCAGATAAGGGCTGGGTCGGGTGTTTCCGGCGCGGAGCCGCGAGGACAAGCGGACAACACCCGAGCGAGCCCGGACTCCAAAGCCCAACACGTGGGTGGCCCGGCACAAATCCCGTGGGTGTCCTCAAAACCACGCAAATGCTAAGATGCGCGCCCTTCCACCGGGCTTTCATCATGAGTACTACCCCCAAAGAACCCAGTAAACGTGTCGGTTTCGTATCCCTCGGCTGCCCCAAGGCGCTGGTGGATTCCGAACGCATCCTGACCCAGTTGCGCCTGGAGGGTTACGACATCGTGCCCAACTACGAGAATGCCGATGTCGTGGTGGTGAACACCTGTGGCTTTATCGACAGCGCCAAACAGGAATCGCTTGATGCGATTGGCGAAGCGATTCGCGAAAACGGCAAGGTGATTGTGACCGGTTGCATGGGCAAGAACGCCGATGAGATCTTGCGGGTACACCCAAAAGTACTGAGCGTTACCGGACCCCAGGCCTATGAAGCCGTGGTCGGCGCAGTGCATGACGTGATTCCCCAACCGATACGCCACGATCCTTTTATCGACCTGGTGCCACCGCAAGGCATCAAGTTGACGCCGCGGCATTATTCGTATCTGAAGATTTCCGAAGGCTGCAATCACCGCTGCAGCTTCTGCATCATCCCGTCGCTGCGGGGTGATCTTGTCAGCCGTCCGGTGGGTTCCGTGCTGGATGAGGCCGAACGCCTCGTGAATGCCGGCGTGCGCGAACTGCTGGTGATTTCGCAGGACACCAGCGCCTATGGTGTCGATCTCAAATACCAGACCGGTTTCTGGCAAGGCCGCCCGGTCAAAGGCAGCATGCAGGGCTTGTGTGAAGCGCTGGCTGGCCTTGGCGTATGGGTGCGCCTGCATTATGTGTATCCTTACCCGCATGTCGACAAGGTCATTCCGTTGATGGCGGAAGGCAAGATCCTTCCGTATCTCGATATTCCGTTCCAGCACGCCAGCATGCGTGTGCTCAAGGCGATGAAGCGTCCAGCGGCCACCGAAAACACCTTGGAGCGTATCAAGGCCTGGCGCGACATTTGTCCCGATATCACGTTGCGCAGCACTTTCATCGTGGGTTTTCCCGGTGAAACCAATGATGACTTTGAAGAACTGCTGGATTTCCTCGAGGAAGCCCAGCTCGATCGCGTGGGCTGTTTCAAGTATTCCGCTGTGGATGGCGCCCAGGCGAATGCCTTGCCGGATCACGTGCCGGAAGAAGTGAAGCAGGAGCGCTGGGAACGCTTCATGGCGCTGCAGCAGGACATCAGTGCCGAGCGCTTGCAGCAAAAAGTCGGCAAGGAGATGGATGTGTTGGTCGATGCGATTGAAGATGGCCGTGCCATCGGTCGTAGCAAGGCTGATGCTCCTGAAATCGATGGCCTGGTCTTCATCGAGGATCCGGAAGGCCTGGAAGTGGGCGACATCGTCACTGTTACGATCACGGCTGCGGACGACTACGACCTTTACGCCTGAGGAAGTCTGCCTTGGGCCAAGGCGGGTTGCGCTGGTATCGGTCTGCATTCTCGAGCACTGGCAAACAAATGCTATTGATAACTATTCGCATTTGTATAAGAATGCCGCGTCTTTTTCAAGATCGTGTACTCATGATTCGACGCATCATTTTCTGGACCCATCTCTGCTGCGGAGTCGCTGCGGCTGTCTTCATATTCACGATGTCCCTTACTGGCGTGCTGCTGACGTATGAGCGCCAAATCAAGGCCTGGGATGCAGGGCAACATCATGTCCAGGCGGCAGGGCAACCGCGGCTGCCGCTGGAGCAATTGATCAGCCTGCAGCAGCAGGCCCAGCCTGATCTGCAAGCCAATGCCCTCGTAGTATCCAATGATCCGGCAGCCCCGGTCAGTTTCCGCGCAGGCCGCCAAGCGGGCCTTCACCTGAATCCCTATACCGGGGCAGCAATGGAAGCCGGCTCGCCGCGCATGAGCGCCGTGTTCGCTTGGATCACCGGGTTCCACCGCTGGTTCAACATGGAAGGTGAGCAGCGCGCGATTGCACGCCAGGTCACTGGCATCAGCAATGTCATCTTCCTGTTCCTGGTCTTGAGCGGCATCTATCTGTGGCTACCCAGACTTTACAAATGGACGGTGTTCAAGGCACGCCTGATGTTCAGCGCGGACTATCCCAACAGCAAGACGCGGGATTTCCACTGGCATCATATTTTCGGTATCTGGGCAGCAGTGCCCTTGCTCGCGGTGGTATACACCGGTGCGGTGATTTCCTATCCCTGGGCTGCCAACCTTATGTACCGGGCCTTCGGTGCTGAGGTCCCGGCGGTCGCTGCTGCCGGCGGACCTGGGCTGGCCGTAGCCGGCATCAGGCCTGCAAATCCGCAACCCGGACTAGCGGCAGCGCATGATCTGCCTGGCGCTGCGGAAACAGGGGAGGCGTCGTCATACCTGACCCTCGACCGACTGCTTAATACGGCGCTTGCCCATCAGCCGGTCGATTGGCAGCGTGTAACCCTTACGCTGCCGAAAGTAACGGACAGCACGGTAATGGTGGAAGTGGATGCCGGCAACGGGGCGCAGGCCCAATTGCGGCATACTCTTACGCTGGATCGCAGCAGTGGCGAGGTGCTGGTCCTGCGCGGTTTTGCCGATATGCCGGCGGCACAGCGCTTGCGCACGACTGCACGGTTTTTGCACACTGGTGAGGTGTTGGGATTCTGGGGTCAAACCCTTGCCGGCCTGGCTTCGTTGGCAGCGCTGTTCCTCGTGTGGACGGGCTTGGCGCTATCCTGGCGGCGTTTGGTCCAGCCCCTGTTCCGCAAGTGATTGTCCTGACCAGCGGTTGACTAGTTGAGCCGGCTTGCGCAGTATCGGCCCCCATAAAAACAGCAAACAGGGGAAGCACTTGCCGAGTTCAACTTTCACGATCCGCGCCTTCGCAGCGGGAGTTTATCTTTGTGTTTCCTCGCTGGCACTGGCGCAGCAATCCACGCGTGACGGTGTCTACACCGCCGCGCAGGCGGCCACGGGCGCTTCGCTGTATGTGAGCTCCTGTATCGAATGCCATGGCGCCACCTTGCGTGGTGGTGAAGCCGGCCCGGCGTTGACCGGTGCTGGATTCTGGAACAAATGGGCAGGGCAGTCGCTCGGTGCGTTTTACCAGATCACTGCCAGCACCATGCCGGTGAATAATCCCAACGGTTTCACTCCACAAAACTATGCTGCACTGGTGGCCTTCATCCTGCAGCAGAACGGCTTGCCTGCCGGCGATACTGCACTGGCAGCGACAGCCGGCGAACTGGTCAGCATCAGCCTCGCCGAATCGCCCGATCCGGTGCGTGTGGCCTCAGTGGCGAACGGTGCTGCGGTTTCGCAGCGCAGCATCGATGCCGAATGGTTGAGCTATCACGGTACGGCGGCTTCTGCGCATTACGCGCCACTTGATCTCATCAACAAGGAAAATGTCGGCAATCTGGAAGTGGCATGGCGCTGGTACAGTGCCAACCACGGTCCGCAGCCCGAGTTCAATTACGAGGCCACGCCGCTGATGGTGGATGGTGTGTTGTATACCACCGCAGGACGCCGTCGTGATGTAGTTGCGATTGATCCGGTTACCGGTGAAAACCTGTGGATGTATCGCCTTGATGAAGGCACCCGCAGTGGTCCCCGTGTAAATTCCGGACGCGGCCTTTCCGTGTGGCGCGCCGCTGGGCAGACGCGTCTGGTCGTGATCACTCCCGGCTACCAGATGTTGGCACTGGATCCGGTCACGCACCTGCCCGATCCGCAGTTTGGCGACAAGGGCCTGGTCGATTTGCGGCTGGAGCTGGAAGACCGGTTTGAAATCGATCCGGCTACCATTACCGTGGGCAGTACCTCCCCACCGATGATCGTCGGCGATGTCGTGGTCGTGGGTGCAACCTTTCCTTCGGGCGGTTCGCCACCGTCCAAGCAAGCAGCCGCCGGCAATATTCGCGGCTACGACATCCATACCGGCAACTTGCTGTGGAAGTTCCATACGATTCCGCAGGGCAGCGAGTTCGGTACCGAAACCTGGCGTAACGACAGCAACAGCTTCACCGGAAATGCCGGTTCCTGGTCAACGATGTCAGCAGACCTTGAACGTGGCATCGTGTATGTGCCGGTAGAAGCGGCCACTGGCGACATGTACGGCGGTCATCGCCCTGGCGACAACCTGTTTTCCCAGAGCCTGCTTGCACTGGATGCCATGACCGGCGAACGCGTCTGGCATTTCCAGTTGGTGCATCACGATGTGTGGGATTACGACCCGCCGACCGGTCCGGTACTGGCCGATCTTGTCGTCGATGGCAAAGAGATTCCTGCGGCCATTCAGGTAACCAAGCAAGGCATGGTCTTTACCTTTAATCGCCTTACCGGCGAACCGGTGTGGCCGATTGAAGAACGGGCCGTCCCCCAAGGTGGCGTGCCCGGTGAGCAGTTGTCCCCCACGCAACCATTCCCGAGCAAACCGGCACCATTCGAAGTGCAGGGGCTCACTGAAAACGACCTGATCGATTTCACTCCCGAACTGCGCGCCGAAGCGCTGCAGATCCTCGAAGGCTATACCTGGGGTCCCTTGTTCACAGCACCTTCACTGGTCGATGAAAACAACAATGGCACCGTGTACATGCCAGGCTTTGGTGGTGGTGCCAACTGGCAGGGCGCAGTGTTCGATCCGGAAACCAACGTTCTCTACATTCCATCCACCTCGCATCCCATGCGGATTGGACTTGAGCCTTCACGCAGCGACGAATTCGATTACGCGATGAAAGCCCAGGGCCTGGTAATGGAAGGTCCAGATGGCCTGCCATTGAACAAACCCCCGTATGGACGCATCACGGCCATCGACATGAACACCGGTGAGCATCTGTGGATGATGGCCAATGCCGATACACCGGCGGCACTGCGTGAGCATCCGCGCCTGCAGGGTGTGGAACTGCCCGAACGTACCGGCCATGGTGATCGGGGTGCCCTGCTGGTCACCAAGTCACTGTTGTTTGCCGGGGAAGGGGCCGGACTCTATGGCGGCCAGACCGGCGGTGGTCGCATGTTCCGGGCCCACGACAAGGCTACCGGAGAAATTGTTGCCGAGCTGGAATTACCTGCCAAGCAAACCGGTCTGCCGATGACGTATGCCATAGATGGCGTCCAGTATATTGTGGTGCCAATTGGTGACACCGGACACCCCGGCGAGCTGGTAGCGTTGCGGGTCAGGAATTGATTCAGATATGCTGCTACCATCGGCCGGTCTTGATAAAATCGTACCAACTGGAAAGTCATACCAACTAGAAAGTCATACCAACAACAGGAGTTTCGCATGAAGAAAATACTTGGTTTCGCACTGGCACTTGTTGCCATGGTCAGCATCAATCAGGCAGCAGCCCAGGGCTTCCAGCTGCCCAATATGCAGGTGAAGAGCACCGCTTTTGAAGACGGCGCCGTGATCCCGCTCAAATTCACTTCCCATGGTGAAAACGTGCAGCCCGACTTCACCATTACTGGCGCACCTGAAGGCACCGTCAGCTATGCGATCATCATGCACGACATCGAAGTCGCGCTGGCACCTAACACCGGCGACGTGACCCATTGGGTAGCCTTCAATATTCCTTCACCGAACATTGCCGAAGGCAGCCTGCCAGAAGGTAGCGTGCAAGGTGCCAACATCACTGGCCAGCCTGGCTACATGGGTTCCGGCGCACCACTGCGTGACCGTTTCCATCATTACGTTTGGGAATTCTATGCATTGAACGCCAATCTGGATCTGCCAGCCGGTGCAAGCCGTGCCGATGTTGAAGCCGCCATGCAGGGCAAGGTTGTCGCCAAAGCCGCCTATGTTGGCCGTTACGCGAATGCCCGTCCCGAGTAAGCGCAAGCTGCCTGTTGCGTGCACCAAAAAAACACTGGCGTGAAGCCAGGTAGCAGAATCAAAAATGGGCGGTCGGTGGATCGCCTTTTTTTTCGGGGGAAAGTTTATGCACAAGAAAATCCTGTTGTTGGCCGTTGCTGTGTTGAGCTCCGGCACAGTGTTGGCACATCACAGCTTTGCACCGCATTTCGACGCGTCCAAGCCGGTGGTGATCGTGGGCGAGATCACCAAATACGAACAACGCAACCCGCATGCCTATGTGCATGTGCGCGCTGAAAATGCCGATGGCCGCAGCGAAGAGTGGCGCTGCGAGAGTCATGGTGTCACCCAGCTAAGCCGCAATGGCATTACTCCCGATATGCTGGCAGTTGGCAACATGATCCGGATATCAGGTTCCCAGCACAGGCGCGATCCCCTGATGTGCTTCTTCGATACGGTGCAACTGCCCGATGGCCGGCAGCTCAGTGTGAACGGACCGCGTGCGTCCGAAGCCCCCGCGCCAGCGCAGGTTGCACAGCGCAGCAACATGTTTGGAACCTGGTTGCTGGCACCGGCAGCGCGTCCTACCAGCGGGCCGCAATTCATGATGGATTTTCTCTCGGACGCAGGCAAGGCTGCAGTCGCGCAATACAATCCCTTTACAGATGATCCAACCTACCGCTGTGAACCAGTCGCCATACGACGCGGATGGCTTGCACCCGGTACCCCGATGGCACTGCGGCAGGACGGTGACAATATCATCATTCAACATGAGTGGATGGATATCGAACGCGTGGTACACATGAACGAAGCCGAAACTCCGGCAACCATTGCGGAGAGCATGCTGGGATATTCACGTGGCCACTGGGAAGGTGAGACCCTGGTCGTGGAAACAGACCGTTACACCCAGGGTGTGCTGAACCAGTTCGTGGAAGTGCAGGGTGAGCCAATGCGTGGTTTGTTGCATTCCAACCAGTTGCGTACGGTTGAGCGGATCACTTTCGATGCACCCTCCAACCGCATCAAGCTCGTGATCGAACATGAGGATCCGGTGTTTTTTACCCGTGAATTTCCGCTGAGTGAAGCCGAGTACGTCGCTTCCGATCTGGAGATCAAGCCCTTTGGTTGTGAGCCTGAGCAACTGAAATGAAGTTTCCTGGCCTCACTCACACAGAGTCGCGATGATGCCAACCCAACTGCTGCTTGCGCCAGAATTGCTGCTGTTTCTTGCCTGTATTGCGCTGTTCACCGGTTTCATCAAGGCGGGGTTGCCTTCGCTCGGTGCCTTGTTGTCCGCAACGGTGGCGCTGGTTTTTCCAGCGCGTGAGGCATTGGGCATTACGCTGCTGTTTCTGCTGATCGGCGATACCGCTGCTGTTGCGATGTACTGGCGTCTTGCGCACTGGCAGGAGCTGCGCAAGATGTTGTTGCCGGTCTTGCTGGGAATCGTTGTGGGTGGTGTGCTCCTTGCGCTGTTGGACAACCGCAGTCTTGGCCTGACCATTGGTGCGGTGGTGCTGTTGCTGGTAGCGCTGGAACCCCTGCGTCCACGGCTGACTGCATTGGCGCTGGCGCATCCGAGAGCGGCACGTTCGCTGTCGGGTTCACTTGCCGGCATGGCCACTACGATCGGCAATGCAGCCGGATCCATTCTTGCGATTTACTTTCTGGTGCTCAAGCTCGACAAACGTGCCTTCATCGGCACCGGCAGTATTTTTTTCCTGTTTGTTAATGTCGCCAAGCTGCCGATCTTCATCGGGCAGGGCATGTTCCACGCGGAGAATTTTTTGTCGATTGCCTTGATGGCACCGCTGGTATATGCGGGTGCCATTTTTGGTCGGCGCTTTCTTGAATGGATTCCCCAGCTCTGGTTCAACCGTGCGGTGCTGTTTTTTACTGCGGTGGCAGGGCTGTGGTTATTGCTTGGTGCCTGAACTTGTCACGTTGGTTGCCGGGCGTGCAGGCTCAAGTTGGCGGTGTGATGTCCATTGTTGTTCCATTCATTATTGCTTCATCCATTGTTTTCCCGTCCAGTATTTTCCCATCAAGGGTTTCGCGGATTTTGCGTGAGAGTTCTACACCCCTTAAGGTTTCTGGATCAGGGAGTTGCGCCAATCCTCGCGTGTCACTTTGTTTTCCACCTTGGCATAACCAGTGGTGAACAATACTTTGAGCCCGGGACGGTATTGCAGCGCGGCCTCTGCCAGTTCATAGCCATTGAGGGCGCCGGGCATCACGATGTCGGTAAACAGCAAGTCGATATGTTCAGGACTCTTTATTACCTTCAGTGCTGCGTCTCCGTTGTTGCTGCACAATACCCGATAACCAAGATTTTCGAGATTGGTACGGGTTATTTTCAGGATGTCGACTTCGTCATCTACAAGCAGAATTGTTTCATTGCTCAGGGCCTGCACTTTCACCTGCGCCCTCAACTGTTCGGCTTCATGGATTTTGTTGTTGTCCTGCTGTGATTTTGGCAGGTAGATCGAAAAACGTGCGCCGTTGCCAGGGCTGGATTCGACAAAAATCAGTCCTTTGGAACGTTTGACGAAACCATAAACCATCGCCAGTCCAAGTCCGGAACCCTTGTCGCTGGGCTTGGTACTGAAATATGGATCAAAAATCTTTTCGATCACCTCAACCGGCATGCCGATGCCAGTGTCTTCCACCAGGATTTCCACATACTGGCCTGGCGGGATTATTCCCTTGCTGCGGAATTCCATGTGCGTGGCTGCGTAATTGCGCGTAGCGAAACGCAGCTTGCCTCCCTTGGGCATCGCATCGCTGGCATTGATTACGAGATTGATGATGGAATCCTCAAAATCGCCCGGATCCGCTTCCACCTGCCAAAGGTTTTCGCCCAGCTTCATGTCTACACTGACCAGAGCAGTGAGAGATTTGCTGATGAGCACCTCAAGACTCTTGATCACCTTGTTAAGTTCAAGGGTTTTGCCCAGAACCGGTGTCTGGTGGGAAAAGTTCAGCAAGCGCCGTGTCAGCACCGAACCACGTATTGCAGCGTTCTTGGCATTGTCGAGTTGGTAGTGAATGGCATCCTTGAAGGGCAGTGTCATCTCAATAAGTTCAAGGTTGCCTATGATGATGCCCAGAAGGTTGTTGAAATCGTGCGCAATGCCACCGGTTAACTGGCCTATGGCTTCCATTTTTTGGGCGCGCCGCAGGGTTTCCTCGGTACGTTTCAGTTCGGTAATGTCGGTACGCACCGACATGAATTCTTCAATTCGGCCATTTTCATCAAGAATGGGAACAATGGTGGTGTAGACCCAGTAGAGGTTGCCCGCTTTGTTCCTGTTGCAGATTTCTCCTTGCCAGACCTGTCCTGAAAGGATGGTCTCCCACATTTTCTTGTAAAAAACCGGGGAGTGAAATCCTGATTTGCTAAGACGCTGGTTATACCCGAGCAATTCTTCACGTTCATAACCGGTATTCTCGACAAACTTGTCGTTGACATAAGTGATGTTGCCGTTCTTGTCAGTGGTAGCAACAATCGCATGTTTATCCAGTATGTATTTGTAGTTTTCCAGCGCACGCAGGGCGCGGTTGAGTCCAGCCTGCATTTCCTTCATCGGGGTAACGTCAATCATCACGCCGCGCAGTTTCTCCGCAATGCCCTGTTTGTCCAGGATGATCTTCACATTGTCATGCAGCCATACTGCGGAGCCGTCGGATTTGATGATCCGGTATTCAAGGATGAAATCCTTGCGTTTCTGGATATGCAGCCCGGCTGCATGCAATGTTTGCAAATTGTCATCGGGGTGGATGTGTTGATGAATAAAATCGTGACTGCACCAGTCGGCAGGACTATACCCGGTAATTTGTTCAGCCTGCGGAGACATATAAGTGAAGCGGAAGGGGCTGACACTGGCTTCCCATACCAGTGCATTGGATTCTTCCACAAGGTTGCGGAATTTTTCTTCACTGCGCCGCAGTTGCAACTGCATGTCAGTGATTTCAGTGATGTCCTGAAGAATGCCATCAACGCTCACCACTTCGCTCTTCTCGAAGACCGGGAAGGCAATGGAGCGTACCCATTTGCGGTTGCCTTTCGCGGTTATCATGTTGAAGATGACTTCAGTTCGCTCGCCGCCCAGGTTCAGTGCCAGTTTTTCATGGACAGCGTTGTATTGTTCGGCAGGGATGAAGGCTGCGATGTTCTCTCCGGTGAGCTGGAAGTCCTTGCCGACTTCATGGATGTCATACATCCCTTCTGTCCACTGGAATTCTTTGGTGTGGACATTGAAGAACCAGCCCCCCAGGTTGGCGATATGCGCCGCACGGTTGAGTTGGGTTTCACTATTTTTCAAGGCCTCAATCGAGCGCCTCACTTCGGTCCGGTTGCGTCCAACAATGGCAACGCCATTTATCCCGCCTTGTGGGTTGCGGGCAGGCTTGTATTCGATCTCAAGGAAGAGGTTGCCGAAGTCGGGAACTTCCACCCAATGCTCGAACTTGACGGATTTGCCTTGCAGGCAGCATTCCAGGCTTGGCTGCACCACCTCCTGGTAGTGTGCGGGATCATGCACGAACACCTCAGCCATGGTGTGTGCGATGAAGTACTCGCGCGGTTTGCCGAACAAATGACGATAACTATCGTTGACTGCAAGGAACCGCAGGTCGAGATCAAGTAGTGCCAGCAGGTCGTCCGTGTAATTGAGTAATGATTCAGAAGCGTTCATTCACTTTCCTGATAGCAGAAGGCTATTATCCTATAGCGACACCCACTGTGCTTTTTTTAACAAAAAGCTTCAGTTTTGATCAAAATTTATTTGTCATGGCAAAAATTGACACCTCGGCCAACATAAATACATTAGCGCGAAGCATGGTTCAGCGGCTAAGCAGCTCTATACCCAGGCCCCAGCTGGTCGTGTAGTCGTAATAATCTACCAAGTTGTTGTTATACCCCGATTTCCCCCATAGTTGAATCGGCATACCAAAAAAATCCGTAGTCAGTTCCAGGGTTGTGGTGTTGTGTTCGAACATTGCCGAATAGCCCGTGGCTTGTGCAATTTTTACATTCTCCAGGCAGATATGGGTTGATCCCAGCAGGCAACGACTGCGGTTGAAGTTGTATTGCAGGACCAGATTGACGCCATCATACTGTCTGCGCAGCTGTAATTTATCCCCTCCGTCTTCCCACAGGTTATATTCCTCGGCATCTCCCTGGAGAGGGCCTTTGTCCAGGAAATGGGTAAATTTGAACTGGGTCAGCCAGCGGTTGTTCCAACTCCGTTGCCAGTCCAATGTCAGGTAATCCCAGCCACGACTCAGGCTGTCGCGCGCATACAAGGCTGGTTCTCCATCGGCGAGATAATCCATCTCCTCTCGTTGGAATGCTTCCAGCGTGTGGATGCGTTGCCCGTTTGATTCATGCCCGAAACCGGCATCGACGTAATTTGTACGGGAAGTCCAGAATCGGTAAAATAATTCAGGGTTGAAACTGCGGCCAACCACCGGTGATGAATTGCGTTCACCCATATAGTGGGAAAAGCGCCCCGTGAATCCCAGATACAGCTGCATGAAATATTCGTTTTCGCCAGGCAGCAGCTGTTCCAGTGAGTCAGCAATGTTGGAATTGAGTGCATTGAATGGTTTGGCTGAAGAGAATAGTGGGTGTTTGGCGGAAAGTTGGAAATCCACATAGCTCGCGCTACTGTCGAGCTTGTCGTTTCGCAACATCAGCATGGTGGGGTCATGGCTGGTCAGGAAGGAATGACTGGCAAGTACCGCCTGGCGGGTCTGGTTACTGTCAGAATCATCGAGGTACTTTGCTGTGCTCATGATCGCCAGCACCGGCAGCAGTTGGTCGACCACGTCCTGGTTGCATGAATTGTAGGCAGAGAGAGTTTGCCCCTGCTCCACTACCAGCAATACCTCGCGACTGCGGATCACATCAGGTTGTACATAGATGCGCAGGGTAGAACCCGCCAAGCTGGTTTCAATTTGGCGAAAATCGGTGCGCGGCAGGGCTGGCAAGGTTGTCTTGCGGCAGGCGCCTTCCAATACCAGTGCGTCTATACGGTATTGAATGAACGCTTCATCGCTCGTGCTCAGCAGGGCAGCTACCTGATCCTGGTTCAGCAAGCGAGGCTCAGCCTGGGCCAGGCCCGCGACGCAGCCTAGCAGGATGCTTGCCAGTGACGCATAAAATCTCATGTGAGCTACTCCCCATATGGGTGCTGGATTATTGAAGGCAAAATAATCAAAGAATAGTGAACAGATAATGAACGGATTGATCAAGACGGTTCCTGGATGGAACCGGGGGCACTACAATGAAAAGACAATCCAAAGGAGACCTTATAGGCAACCCTATGTTACGTATCATTTCAGCAATGCTGGCACTGTGCCTTGTGGCCGGGTGTGCAGTCAATCCTGTCACGGGTCGCAACGAGCTTAATATTGTATCGCTGGCGCGGCAGCAGGAGATCGGTGCCCAGCAGTATGGACCCTCACGGCAAAGCCAGGGCGGAGAGTTCCAGGCTGATCCGGAATTGTCCGCTTATGTGAATCAAGTAGGGCAGCGCCTCGCTGCCGTAAGTGATGTGAAACTTGATTATGAATTTGTCGTTCTCAACAACGGCGTGCCCAATGCCTGGGCGCTGCCGGGTGGCAAGATTGCGGTTAACCGCGGGCTGTTGGTCGAACTCAACAATGAGGCAGAACTGGCTGCGGTCCTTGGACACGAAATAGTGCACGCAGCCGCTGGACACGGCGCGCTCGCGATGACCCGCGGCACTCTCATGCAAGGGGCGCTGGTACTCGGCACTATCGCTTCGCGCAATAACCAATATTCCGATTACATCATTGGTGCCTCTACTCTCGGCGCCCAACTTATCACTACGCGTTACGGTCGTGAGGCCGAACGGGAATCGGATTACTACGGCATCAATTACATGGTACGCGCGGGCTATGATCCGCGCGCGGCGGTCACCCTGCAGGAGACCTTCGTGCGCTTGTCCGAAGGACGCAATAGCAGCTGGCTTGAAGGCTTGTTTGCCAGTCATCCACCGTCGCAAGAGCGCGTGGACAACAACCGGGCGCTGGTATCCGAATTGCAGCCGACGCTGGCTGGGCGCGATATGGAGCTGGGCGAACAGCGTTATCAGCAAGCTGTCCATTGGCTCAAGGAAAACAAGGAAGCCTACGCCCTGTTTGATGAAGCCGAAAAAGCCGTGGCTGAAGACGACCTGGAAATTGCTTTCGCCAATATCGGGGAAGCCATCGAGCTGGTCCCCAACGAAGCCCGGTTTTACGGACTGCAGGGCGACATTCTGGTGTATCAGCGCCGCTATCGCGCGGCACTCGACAAATACGATGAAGCCATCGAACTCGACGACGGATATTTTGATTATTACCTGGGTCGCGGTGTTGCATATGCGCGTCTGAACCAGAACGCCGATGCCCGTGCCGACCTCGAACTCAGCTCCGGCTTGCTGCCGACGGCCATTGCGCAAAATGAACTGGGCAAACTCGCCCTGGCTGAGGGCAATCGCGCCGAAGCCAAACAGTATTTCCAGAATGCAGCACAGGCCCAGGGTTTCGTCGGACAGGAAGCCCAGGCTGCCTATATCCAGCTGGACGTGAGCGACAATCCTGCCGCTTATGTACAAGCGGAGGCATTTGCTGATCAAAGTGGTCGCGTGCTGGTAAGGGTAAGCAACCGCAGCCCCATCACGCTCAATAACATCAGCGTCGACGTCGCCGCCGTCATCAATGGCAGTATCCAGCGCCGCAGCCTGCAGATCGGCAGTTTGCAGGGTGGCTCCTACAGTGATTTCCGCAGTGGCCTGGTCTTTCCGAAAGACAGCACCTGGACGGCTGACATGATGAATGCGGAGGTGAGTACGGCCAGTCCCTGACTGGAATTCAAGGTCTCTGACTGCCTGGCAGAGTCCCAGGCCTTTGATCTACCACACATGCCTGCAAGTCCGTTGCCTTTATGATTGATGCCATCAATTATCAGGGAGGGCTTCATGCAACTTGCCAGCCAGGCGCAAACAGCCGTAGTGCTGAGTGCACGCAAGCTCTGCAAACAGTACCGGATGGGAGAGTTCACGGTGAACGCCCTTATCGACGTCGACCTTGACCTGTATAACGGCGAGCTCACAGTGCTGCTCGGCGCTTCCGGTAGCGGCAAATCCACCCTGCTGAACATTATCGGCGGACTTGATGTTCCCACCAGCGGAGAGGTCATCTACGCGGGCAAATCGCTGGCCGCGTTGCATGAGCACGAGCTCACGGACTACCGCCGCCAGCATGTTGGTTTCGTGTTCCAGTTCTACAACCTGATTCCCAGTCTCACGGCGCTCGAGAATGTAGCGCTCGTCACCGACCTCGTTGCCCAGCCGATTGATCCCAAAACAGCACTCGATCTCGTAGGCCTGGGCGACCGTCTCCATCATTTTCCTGCGCAGCTTTCCGGTGGCGAACAACAGCGGGTGGCTATAGCGCGTGCCGTTGCCAAGCGTCCCCGGATTCTGTTGTGTGATGAGCCCACGGGTGCGCTTGATGTGATGACCGGGCAACTGGTGTTGTCGGTACTGGAACGTGTCAACCGGGAAACCGGCACCACCACTGCGATCATTACGCACAATGCGGCGATTGGTGGCATGGGAGACAAGGTGGTGCATATGAGTAGCGGCCACATTGCAAATGTTGCCCACAATGTGCAACGGGTAAAGGTGGAGGACATTGCATGGTAGGGCATGGCAGTGTTTGACGTGCAGAGGCTGAGGCCGCATGAAAGCTCTTGATCGCAAGTTGCTGCGTGAACTCTGGCAGATCCGGATGCAGATGCTGTCGATTGCGCTTGTTATAGCCGCTGGCGTGATGTCTGTAGTGACAATGCGCGGCAGTTACGAAGCACTGGTTTCGGCGCAGCTCAAATATTACGAGAAAGCGGCCTTTGCCGACGTTTGGTCCGGGTTGGTGCGTGCCCCGGATTCTGTCATTGAACAAATCGCTGCTATCCCGGGAGTGGACAAGGTCGACACCCGCGTCACCCTGTTGGCTACCCTGGACCTGCCAGTGCTGGACTTGCCTGCGCAAGGGCGTTTCGTGTCGCTCCCTGACTTTGGTCGGCCACTTCTCAACGACATACGTATTATCAAGGGGCGGTATGTTGATGGCCGCGCCCAGGACGAGGTGATCGTCAGCGAAAAATTTGCCGCAGCACGCCAGCTGTTGCCCGGTGCGCAAGTGACTGCCGTACTCAACGGACGTGCGCGCGTGCTCCGGGTGGTTGGCATCGCAGGTTCACCTGAGCATTCCTATGCAGTGCAGCCCGGTTCCCTCTTGCCGGAATACGATCGCTATGGCGTGTTCTGGATGAGCCGCTCCATCCTGGGGCCGGCCTTCAACATGGATGGCGCTTTCAATGAAGTGGTACTGGGCCTGAATCCAGACGCGAATACGCAAGCAGTCCTCACCCAGCTCGATACCATTCTTGAACCGTATGGCGGACAAGGCAGCTACGCGCGGGAAGACCAGCTGTCCCATCTGGTGCTAAGCAACGAGCTGGCCGAGATTCGCATCATGGGAACCTTTATTCCCGCGATTTTCCTGGGTGTCGCCATGTTCCTGCTGCATCAGGTGATGAACCGTCTGGTTGCCACCCAGCGCACGGAGATTGCGATACTGAAAGCCTTTGGCTACGGCAACGTGCAGATCGGATTGCATTATCTGGGTTTTGCGTTGCTGGCGGTATTGCTCGGTGCCGCCCTGGGCAGTGCCGGGGGGATCAAGCTGGGACAGCTGATGATTGGCGTCTACACGCGGTTTTTCGAGCTGCCTGAACTCTACTATCAGGTAACGCCCTCCCTTTTCGTATTGGCTATTGGCTTGAGTTTTATCGGTGCCGGCGGCGGTGCACTGACTGCAGTGTCGCTGGCAGTGCGCTTGCCACCCGCGGAAGCCATGCGTCCACCGAGTCCGGCGAGTTTTCGTTCCGGCTTGCTGGAACGCGCAGGTCTCGCAGCCGTGCTGACGCCAGCCGTGAAATTCGTCTTGCGCAATCTGCAGCGCAGGCCATTGCAGTTCGTGCTATCGATAACCGGCGTGGCCTGTGCGCTGTCCATTCTGGTCACTGGCATGTTCATGTTTGATGCGGTCAATTATCTGATGGACACCCAGTTCCGCCAGATTCAGCGGGAAGATCTTGCGTTGAGTTTCAAGGAAGAAACCACAGAAGCAGCACGCCATGAACTGCAGCGGTTGCCCGGTGTGCTGCTGGTGGAAACCTGGCGCCTGGCACCGGTGCGTTTGCGCAATGGGCATGTGGAAAAGGAGACCATGGTCACTGGCGTGGAGGCCACCAGTCACCTGCGCCGCATCGTCAACAACAGGGCTGAACCTTTGCCTTTTCCCGCCAGTGGCCTCGTGCTGAGCAAGGCGCTGGCAGACAAGCTGGATCTGAAGGAAGGTGCTGTCGTGCAGGTGGAATGGCTGGATGGCAAACGTTTGCGCGGTTCCCTGCAGGTAACGGGAATCTCTGACGATTATCTGGGCATGTCTGCCTGGATGAACAAGGGGGCACTGGAGCGCGCCACCGGGGACAAGGCCTTGGTGTCAGGCGCATGGCTGCGTACCGGCAATCAGCCACGCGCGGAACTGCTTGCCCAACTCAAGCTGATGCCGGCAATTACCGGCATCAGTTCACCAGCGCGGATGTTGGCGAGTTTTGAAACCGAGATGGCTGCCAGCATCTTTACGTCAGCCACATTCTTGCTGGGCTTTGCCGGCATTATCGCTTTCGGTGTCATTTACAACAGTGCGCGTATCGCGTTTGCCGAGCGCACGCGGGAGCTGGCCTCGCTACGTGTCATGGGTTTCCATAAAGAGCAAACGGCGCGCATGTTATTGGGAGAGCAATTGCTGATTACCGTGCTGGCTCTGCCGCCAGGCTGTGTGCTTGGTTACCTGATGGCACTGGGACTGACGATTGCATTGGAAAATGACAGTTATCGTATTCCCCTGGTAGTGGAGCCGCAAACCTATGTCATCGCTTGTTGCATCATTCTGGCCGCATCGTTATTGAGCATGCTTTCCGTACGTCATCGTCTCTACAATATTGACCTAGTGTCTGTCCTCAAGACCCGGGAGTAATGTCCATGTCACTCAGTCGAAAAGCAGCCATGGCAGGGGTGGCCACTGCAACAGGTGTGTTCCTGCTGTGGTTCGTGCTCAAACCCGCTCCAGTACTGGTGGAACTGGATACCGTGAGGTCCAGAACCCTCACGGTGCTGGTGGAAGAGCAGGGCAGTACGCGTGCACGTGACCCCTTTGTGGTGGCAACGCCCATCGCCGGGCGCCTGCTGCGTTCCGAGCTGGATGCGGGGGATCATGTGGAACAGGGGCAAGTGCTCGCACGCATCGCCTTGCCGCCAGAGGATGGCAGGCAGGAAGCAGTGCTGAAGGCCAATCTGGTCGCCGCCGAAGCACGTGAAGCCGCAGCACGCGCCGCCTTGATGGAAGCTGAAAGTGCCTATGCCAGGGCCACCAACGAAGAACAGCGCCGCAATGAATTGGCCAAGAACAGTCTTACGAGTGCGGAAGAGTTGGAGTATTACCGTCAGGTAAAAGACAGTGCTGAAGCGCGCCTGCTGAGCATGCAGGCGTCCTTGCAGGCGGCCCGTGCCGAAGTGGAAAGCGCCCGCTCCCTGCTGATGGGGATAACCTACGAGAATGACTCTGCCATCCAGCAAGTGGCAGCGCCCATTGCGGGTACTATCTATCGCATCTATGAGGAAAGCGAGCGCGTTGTGCAGGCAGGCACTCCCTTGATCGCACTGAGCAATGACGACTCGCTTGAGATCGTTATCGATTTGCTCACGCAGGAAGCAGTGAAGGTACAGGCGGGAGCTCCTGTCCACATCACTGGTTGGGGCGGGGATGAGGTCTTGCAAGCGGTGGTGCGCCGGGTGGAGCCGGAAGCCTTTACCAAGATTTCTTCCCTGGGGGTGGAGGAACAACGGGTGAACGTCATTGCCGATTTCACGAGTGACAACGGCGGACTGGGTGCAGGTTATCGTATCGATGCAGGCATTGTGGTGTGGGAAGCAGACGAGGTCCTGACCATTCCAGCGTCAGCGATCTTCCAGCGTGCCGGCACCTGGTATGCCTTTGTTGCCGAGGAAGGTGTTGCCCGCTTGCGTGAATTGCAGCTGGGGCAACGCAGTCGTGATCACGCTCAGGTGCTGGGAGGAGTCAGTGCCGGCGAACAGGTCGTGGCCTTTCCTACTGCAGTGGTGGGTGATGGCGTCAGCATCAAGGCGCAGGCGTTGCCTTGAACAGGGAGTGATCGGGAGAGTGACCTATGCGTTGCTGCAGCCTGGATGCGGATTGCCCAGGGCTTCCAGATACTCCTGAATAGCCTGTTGTATGGCCTTGTCGCCCCCCTCAATGCCACGATTGCCATACAAGCGATTGAGTTCCAGCAGGTAAGGATGTTCTCCCACCATCGCGATGTCGAAACCGGCATGGTTGATGTCGAGCGCCTTGGCGACTTTCAGCACCAGATCGATGGCTGCCTGTGGCGCGGGTCCATGATGCACTTCGCCGCCACGCGCCAGATTGTTGTGGAAACCATCACTGCCCTGCAGGCGCCAGTAAGATGCCAGAATCCTGTCACCGATCACGACAATCCGCAGATCGCGGTCGATGGGCAGGAACTCCTGTACATAGAGCACATCGGTGCGCTGCAGATACTGCTTCCAGTCCTCGCGTGATTCGATCAGCCATACCCCTTCGCCTTGAGAGCTTTTGCTGAGTTTGGCCACAAAGGGCCGGACCATCAGTTCCCACAGCGCTTCTGCTTGTTCCGGCGTGTTGGCGTGGATGTGGGTTTCCGGAGTGTGTCGAGGGGCTACCGCCAAAAAAGCGCGCGTCATTTCGATCTTGTTATGACCAATGAGGTAGCTGGCATGACTCGGAAACACCTTGGCTTGATACCCATAGATGAGCGCATTGAGTTGCCAGTATTCCGGAAACAACACCCACTGGGCTGCACGCAGTTGCGACTCGTGTTGGTACATCTGCAGAGGCTTGAGCTGCAGCGTGTCGGGCAGGTACGTGGTACGAAACAGATCGAAGGAGATCCAGCGCTGCATAAAACGGCTCAGACCTTGGTCTTGATGAAATCCAGAAAGCGCTCCATCTCCGCGAGCGGTTGAAAGCCCGAGACCTGGTAACCACCACCAATGAAGGCGGGCACTCCGTTGATTTGAAAGGAGCGGGCGCGCTGCCAGGCGGCATCCACTTCTGCTGCCAACACTTTGTCGTCAAGCACGCGGCGTGCTTCGTCCTGGTCGAGTCCTGCCTGGGTCACGATATCCAGTAATACCGCTGCATCGGCCAGATTGCGGTTGTCAACGAAGTAGGCGCGGAACAGCAGTCCGATCAATTTGTCTCCGTCGGGCTGTGTGGCCGCCCACAGCGCCAATTCCTGGGCCTTGCGCGTATTGAACAGGCGTTCGCGCTCCTTGTGCTCCAGCCCCAGCTCATCCATCAGTGCGTACAAGCGCTGGTGCATCGCAGCGATGTTCGCGCCACGGAACAAGTCACTCAATAACATGCCTTCCTGCGGTGTATCCGGATGCAGCGGGAATGGCGACCAGGTGATGTCCAGGGAATGTTTTTGCTGCAGTTTTTCGACGACACCGTGGGCGAGATAACACCAGGGACAGATGAAATCGATAAAGACTTCCAGCTTGACGGAAGTCTGTGCGGTGGATGAACTCATGGGAGGCGGCTGCTTTTGCAATAAAGATTGTCCCCTATCTTAGCAGGGCAAGGTTTTTGCGTCTGTCAGAGTTTTTCGATTACAAGCGTGAGCTCGCCTACCTTGAATCCGAACTTGGTGAGGGTGGTGCGATTCAGCAGATGGCGTTCATCCACAAGATAGAGCCAGTCATCCAGGGCTACGGTGATGCTGTCCTCGCGCCAAGGCACATTCAGTTGGTAATTCCAGTTGAATACGGAGCCACCGGTAGAGCCGGTAGCGGTACCCACCACGTCACCTGCCGTGCCGGTGTAACGACCTTGGCCATCGTGTTGCAAGTGCCAGATGCGTTCCTGGAGCTCGCCATCATCAAACTCGAACTGTTCGACCAACACGCCGCGCTCACCATCCCAGGTGCCTTGCATGGTCGCAGTAAAACGACGCGTCATTCGACCAGAGCGATCCTGCAGCATGCCATACGCTTTCAGGTCGCCGGAGAGAAACGTGCGCAAATCAAGTGCCGGCGCAGTCTCGGCGTAGTCATTCACATCAATTGCGCCACAGGACGCAAGCGCAAGGCTCAGGAGCAACAGCAGGTAATGTTTCATCGGGTCAGTCCCAGTAATTGTTTGCGCAGGTCAGGTCTTGTGGAGTTCTCGGCCAGCCAGATGCCGGAAAAGGCGATTACGAATTCGGGGTCGTCGATCGTCGCGATGGGCACATCATTGAAGAGCAGGCGGGCGGGCTGCCCTTCACTGGTTTCAAGCGCCAGGCTGTCGCCACTTTTTATATCCGGGAGACTATGTTGCAACAGTGCCAGCCACTCCTGAGCGGGTTGGAGCCGTTGCGCTTCCCACTGGCGCAAGGTTTCACGCAGCAGCTGCCGGCCGGTGATGTCGAGCCGGTAATGCAGCGACAACTTGAACGGGCCTTCCAGCGGGAAATCTGCATTCCGGTTTTGGGCAAACAAGTAGGCTTCATAGACAGGTCGAAGGAAAAAGCTGATTTTCGCCTGGCCGATCAATCGCAGTTCGTCCCCGGGAGTGTCGGCCTTGGCGGGAGCTGTCGCCACGACCGGGGTAATCATGAGCACTGCAAGAACAACCAGCGTTGCGGCTTTTGGACTCAAGGGCTGTCTCAAGGCCAGTAGTGCGCCAGGCAAGAGCAAAGCCCAAAGTATCGACAGCAGCAGCAAGGTACTGGTCATGGGCATTGAAAAGTCCACGGCATCCGCTCGGTATCCAACCCAGTAGCCCAGCGGTCCAAACAGCAGGCCGAATATGGCGACAAACGGCAGGCGTAATTTGTGCAGAAA
>Ga0209134_10000098_pt1 | contig 24129 bp, 25 predicted proteins | sample LauGreSp1BDMLBSN_2_FD_187566 | JGI IMG/M metagenome (GOLD analysis project Ga0209134, IMG submission 187566) | Freshwater lake microbial communities from Lake Michigan, USA - Sp13.BD.MLB.SN (SPAdes) (version 2) | ecosystem: Environmental > Aquatic > Freshwater > Lake | place: Lake Michigan, USA... | reverse complement strand
ATATGCCATTATTTCGCCAATACGTTCGATGTTTTTACGAAAACGCATGCTGTCTTTTTGGATGTTCACATCGCGAATTTGAGCCAAAAAATGGTTGAGAATACTGTTGTTTTCAGAAATATAATGAATTTGCATAGTGATGTGAATTACCAGTTTATTACTTGTGGAAGTTTGTTTTTTATTAAATCGTAATCAGAAACGAATTGTATTTCAATGAGTTTGTTTTTTATTTCTGACGAATACATTTTTATAATTAATCGTCTCATTTTGGAATCGTAAAAAAACTCATGATTGTCTATAATTATTGAATTTGTCAAATTAAATCCAATATTTAAATGCAAAGATAATCGATGAAAAGAGTCATTATCAAATCCTTTTTTTTTATTAATTACACAGATAAATTTTGCTAAATTCAGAGAGTTATACCAGACCTTAATTGTATCTAATTTTTTATTAGATAATTTTATTTCTTCACGAAAATTTCCAATCATTTTTGGGATTACATTAGTCGAAATCAATCTAGAATCAATAAGATCTTTTGTTTCATCCAATTGTGAAAAAGCAAAATTGGAGCTAAATAATAAAAAGATGAATATTGTTTTCATAAATGTCTAAAATTTGTATGTTTATGTAAAAGTATAAAAACTATCTTTGCACCCGAGACCTTTTGGTCGAATTATATGAAATAAAATAAAATTTATAATTATGTTTTCAAAATTTGCCTATTCTATATTTGAACAAAGTATCCAGGATTATCATGTTCACGACAATGTAAACCAGCCTATTAACAACCCGTATCCAAGCGATAAAATCGAGCATTTATTGTATTTTAAAAATTGGGTAGATACCGTGCAATGGCATTATGAAGACATTATTCGGGATCCAAATATTGATCCAGTTGCAGCATTAACTTTGAAAAGAAAGATTGATGCATCCAACCAAGAACGTACCGATATGGTAGAATATATTGACAGTTATTTCTTACAAAAATATGCTCATGTAGCGGTTAATGCTTCTGCTAAAATCAACTCCGAAAGCCCAGCTTGGACCATTGATAGATTGTCCATTTTGGCATTAAAAATTTATCATATGAACGAAGAAGCAACTCGTACCGAGGCTTCACAAGAGCATAGAGACAAATGCCAAGAAAAATTAAACGTGCTTATGGAACAACGTTCCGATTTATCTACTGCAATTGATGATTTATTGACCGATATTGAAAACGGAGATAAATTCATGAAGGTGTACAAACAAATGAAAATGTACAACGACGACGATTTGAATCCTGTTTTGTATCAGAATAAAAAATAAATTTATAAAATTTAAGACCATTAAGGTATTAAGATAATTAAGAATAACTTAATGAACCTTAATACCTTAGTGGTTTTTTAAAAAAGTGCCATTGTCCCACCAACATCCACATATCGCCATTATTAGACTCTCTGCAATGGGCGATGTTGCCATGACGGTACCTGTAATTTTGGCATTGGTGGCACAACATCCAAAAGTAAAAATTACGGTTGTTTCCAGACCTTTTTTTAAACCAATTTTCGAACATTTACCAAATGTAAAATTCTTTTCTGTTCATACCCAACACAAGCACAAAGGATTTTTGGGATTGTATCGATTGTACCGAGATATAAAAGCCCATCGTGTTACTGAAATTGCCGATTTACACAATGTGTTACGGTCTAAAGTAGTGCGGTTTTTATTTGCTTTAAGCGGAAAAAAAGTGGCATTTACCGATAAAGGTAGAGCCGAAAAGGCAGCCTTAACTAGTCTTACTAATAAGAAATTCCTACCCTTAAAAACAATGGTAGATAGGCATTTGGAAACTTTTAAAAAATTAGGATATGCTATTAATTTAGACACTCCCTATTTTTTAAAACAAGATGCGATTCCTTTAAAAGCCATTGAAATTCTTGGAGAAAAAAACGAAAAATGGATTGGTATTGCACCTTTTGCGCATTACTCCGGAAAAACCTATCCATTAGATTTAATGCAAAAAGTGATAGAAGAATTATCTATTAAAGTGGGAATTAAAATACTTCTTTTTGGTGGTGATTCCGATTGGCAACGCTTAGAAACTTTGGCAAATGGAAAGGCGAACGTTTTTAATTTTGCTAAAAAAATCTCCTTTAAAGAAGAACTGCACCTTATTTCTAATTTAGATGTAATGCTTTCTATGGATTCTGGAAATGCCCATCTTGCGGCTATTTATGGAGTGAAAACTATAACGCTTTGGGGAGCAACCCATCCGTATGCCGGATTTGCACCCTATAATCAACCCGAAGAAAATTGTTTGGTTGCCGATAGAGAACACTATCCGTTGTTGCCCACTTCGGTTTATGGTAATAAAAAAGTTGCTGGATATGAAGATGCTATGCGAACTATTCCAGTAGAAAAAATAGTATCTAGAGTACTATCGCAATTGGAAGATTAGAAATAAATTCGTTCTTCTCTACAACGATCATCAAGGTATTTTTTCAAGTTTAAAACCGCATTTCGGTAATCGGGTGCTTCGTAATCAAATCGTTCGTGTTCGAGTTGTTGCTTTTGAATATCCTGACAAGAATTAGAAATTTCGCGAATAATTTCCAACAAAACTTTCTCCTTGCTTTTTCCTTTTTCAAATTTGAAATCCACAATTTCGTCTTGCAACTCTTCGCAATAGATAATAAGTTGCTCTACCTCTGGCTCTTCCAAAAGATAGTCTTTGTCCTTAAATAATTGTCGGATTTTTTTCATATTCAATAGCAATTTCAAAAATCAATAGTAACAATCAATTTCAACTCAAAACTAGCGACCCGAAACTTGAAACTTAATTAAACATCATCAAAATCCACTAAAATCTCGCTAGAAGTTGGATGCGCTTGACAGGTTAAAATTAAACCTTCGGCTACTTCTTTATCGGTAAGAATCGAGTTCTTTTTCATTTCGGCGGTTCCTTTAGAGATACGCGCTAAACAACTGCTGCAAATTCCGCCTTGGCAAGAATAGGGAGCATCAATACCTTGTTTTAAAGCAGCCTCCAAAATGGTTTGTTTCTGACTCATTTCAAATGTAGTTTCCTCGTCGTCTACCAAAATCGTAATTGTAGTATGCCCTTCGTGGGAACTTGCTTCGGCATTTTCGGTTCCGGAAGCAGTAAATAATTCAAATTTTATATTTTTATCAGCAACATTATGTTCTTTCAAAACGGTAGTTGCCAAGTTGATCATTTCTTCAGGACCACACAAATAGAACTTATCAAATTCTTTTTCTTTGTGTTTGTTGTTCAAAATAAAATTAAGATTCGACTTGTCAATTCTTCCAAAAAGTTCGTTTTCTACTTTGGATTGACTGAACACATAATGCACAAAAAAGCGACCAACAAATTTTAATTGCAATTCGTGCAATTGATTATAAAAGATAGTTTCTTCGGGAGTTTTATTGCCATAAAGCAAAACAAAAGAACTCTTAGGCTCGTTTTCTAAAACCGATTGCAGTATTGCCATCACTGGCGTAATACCACTTCCGGCAACTAATGCTGCGTAATTTTTTTGTCTTTCGATATTGGGTTCAAAAGTAAAGTTTCCTTCGGGTTGACCAACTTCTAATAGGTCGCCAACGCTAAGATTTTCGTTAGCAAATTTTGAAAAAAGACCATTTTTAACCGCTTTAATTGCAATGCGTAATTCGCCACTATTGGGAGAAGAACAAATGGAATAGGCACGACGGATTTCAGTTCCGTCTAGCGTTAATTTTAAATTAATATATTGACCTGCAGTGAATTGGTAGGCAGATTGTAATTCGGTAGGTACATTAAAAACCACAGAAACTGCGCTAGGGGTTTCCCGTTTTATTTCTTTGATTTGTAATTTATAAAAAGATGCCATTGGGTTTTATTTTTTGCAAAGGTAAGAAATAGCAAGGATTTTCTAATTATTGAAACTTTAAATTTGTTTGTAACAATTTCCTATATTTATAAACTTATTAGTTAATCTAAATTCCGCAATTATATGTTCAAACATTTTATAGTTCTAGAATGGAAATCCTTTTTTCGTTCGGCATCTTTTGGAACCAATGTAGTGCTCAAGGTTTTCATGGTACTCTTGGCCTTGTACTTTATGGCAATGTTTCTTGCCTTGGGTTTCGGGATTTTTCCAATGCTGGAAGATATGGGATTGAATCCGTTTAACACCGTAAATAAATACCTAATTTATTATTTTGTTTTGGATTTAGTAATTCGTTTTTTCATGCAAAAAATGCCCGTAATGAACATCCGACCTTTATTGGCTTTGCCTATAAAACGAAATTCTGTAGTGCATTTTGCTTTAGCAAAAACTACAATCTCATTCTTCAATTTGTTGCATGCGTTTTTCTTCATTCCGTTTTCAATCATGTTGGTGCTTAATAATTATTCGCTTCCGAGTGTGGTTCTTTGGCATTTGGGCATCGTCGGAATTATCTATGCCAACAACTTTATTAATATTTTACTCAACAATAAAGACAGCATCTTTTATCCTATTTTGGCTTTGGTTGTAGGTTGTGGAATTGCCCAATACTACAAAGTATTTGACATTACCATTTACACGGCTCCTTTTTTCGAAGGACTTTACAAAACCAGTTATTTAGCCATACTACCAGTAGTAATTGCTGCAGCATGGTACTACTTTGCCTTTAACTTTTTTAAAAATAATTTGAATTTAGATGAAGGTTTGGCGGCCAAAAGTGACGTTGCCAAAACCGAAAACTTCAATTGGTTAAATCGATTCGGCACCTTAGGGACATTCTTGAAAAACGATATCAAAATGATAAAAAGAAACAAGCGTTCTAGAACTACTGTTTTAATGAGTTTCCTGTTCTTGTTTTATGGTTTTATATTTTTTAATAATCCTACCCAACCCGCGGTGATGGGAATTTTTGCAGGAATTTTTGTTTCTGGTGGTTTTCTTTTCACTTTCGGACAATTTGTACCTAGCTGGGATAGTGCCTACTACCAATTAATGATGAGTCAAAACATCCAATACAAGGAATATTTGAGCTCTAAATGGTGGTTAGTAGTTATTGCTACAGCAATTTCTACTCTTTTGGCGTCTTTTTATCTCTTTTTCGGATGGCATACCTACCTCTTAGTATTAGTTGGTGCTGTTTATAATATTGGAGTAAATTCGCATTTGGTTTTGCTTGGAGGAGCTTTTGTAAAAACGCCTATCGACTTATCTACTGCCACTAAAGCCTTTGGAGATAAGCAAGCTTTTAATGTAAAAACAATGCTTATTGCAATTCCTAAATTATTGCTTCCAATTTTACTTTACGGACTTGGAAAATCATTTTTTAATGATAGTATCGGACTTTTATTCGTTGCTGTAGCAGGAGTTTTAGGATTTGCTTTTAGAGGGAAAGTCTTTAATTGGATTGAAAAAATCTATAAAACAGAAAAATACGAAACCATCGCTGCCTATAAACAGAAAAATTAGTGCTCAGTAATTGCATCCACTAAACTTATAAACCCATAAACTTCTAATCTAAAAAAGATGATACAAGTAAACAATCTTACCAAAACATATAACAACGGAGTTAAAGTAGTAAATATTTCTAATTTGGAAATTCCAAAAGGACAAAGTTTTGGCCTTGTTGGAAATAACGGTGCTGGAAAAACCACCTTTTTCAGTTTGTTGTTAGATTTAATTCAGCCAAGTTCGGGCTTTATAAAAAACAACGACATCCAAGTAAATACTAGCGAAGACTGGAAACCTTTCACATCTGCATTTATCGACGAAAGTTTTTTAATTGGCTACTTAACTGCCGAAGAATATTTTTATTTTATTGGCGATTTACGCAATCAAAACAAAGCCGATGTAGACGCTTTGCTTAATAAACACAAAGAATTTTTTAACGATGAAATTCTAAATAGCAAAAAATATTTGAGAGATTTATCTAAAGGGAACATGAAAAAAGTAGGAATTATAGCCGCATTAATTGGAAATCCAGAAGTGATAATTCTTGATGAACCTTTTGCAAATTTAGATCCAACAACAGTAAATAGATTAAAGAAAATAATCAAAGAATTAGGCGAAAATCCAGACGTTACCGTTTTGGTCTCAAGTCACGATTTAGTCCATACGGTTGAGGTTTGTGAACGAATAGTTGCATTAAATAAAGGGGAAGTAGTAAAAGATATAGTAACATCAGAAGAAACTTTAAAAGAACTAGAAGCATTTTTTGCGGTATAATTTTCTTTTGAAAGGATATAAAATCTACGGAATATTTTGTTGTTCTGTAGATTTCTTGTTTAAAAAAACGGCTTATTTTTTTTAAGGTATCAAAAAGAAACGTAATTTTACCAGTTAGTTATACTAAAATCGACTTTTTTAAGTTAATGATTAAAACGCTTTGCAATTGAAAACGAGTACTTTTACATACACCATCCTAACCACAATAGCAATTTTTTTTGTAGCGTGTTCTACCAAAAAAAACACTTTTGTTTCTCGAAATTATAATGCTTTAACCACTAAAGACAATGTTCTTTACAATGGTAATTTAGCTTTAGAAAAAGGAATTATTGATTTAAAAGCAGACTATAAGGATAACTTTTGGGAAATCCTACCAGTGGAACGCATGCAAATTTCGGAAGAGCAAATGACCCCCGGTCAAGCCAAAAACCCCAATTTTGAAAGAGCCGAAACCAAAGCAATTAAAGCCATCCAAAAACATTCCATGAATATTGATGGGTCAGAAAAAAACCCTCAGATGGACGAGGCGCATTTATTGTTAGGAAAAACAAGGTATTACGACCAACGATTTGTTCCGGCTTTAGAAGCTTTCAACTATGTATTGTATAAATATCCTACAAGTAATAAAATTTATGAAGTAAAAATTTGGAGAGAAAAAACCAACATGCGAATGGATAACGATGCCGCAGCTGTTGTAAACCTTAATAAACTTTTAACCGAGATAAAATTTAAAGATCAAATTTTTGCGGATGCTAATGCTACTATAGCACAAGCCTATATTAATTTAGAGGAGAAAAAAAATGCTTTAGCGAAATTGAAAATTGCCACTCAATTTACAAAATCGGAGGAAGAAAAGTCGCGTTATCGATTTATTGAAGCCCAACTTTATGAGCAATTAGGATATAAAGACAGTGCCTATGCCAAATATCAGGAAGTGATTGACATGAAACGTAAATCGGCTCGACAGTATATTATTCAGGCACATGCACACCAGGCCTCTCAATTTGATTTTAAAAAAGGAGATACTTTAGCCTTTTTAGAAAAATATAATAAATTATTAAAAGACAGAGAGAATCGACCATTTTTAGATGCGTTGAACCACCAAATGGCTTTGTTTTATGACAAACAAAACAAACCCGAAACAGCAATTGTATATTACAATAAATCATTACGAAAAAAATCAGGAGACAGTTATTTAGTTGCATCCAACTACAGAAATCTTGCTGATATATATTTCAATAAAGCAAAATATGTTTTAGCAGGAAAATATTTTGACAGCACACTAACTTCCTTAAATTCTAAAACGAGGGAGTTTAAATTAATTACAAAAAAGAGAGAAAATCTTGAAGATGTTATAAAATATGAAGGTATTGCACAACGCAACGACAGTATTTTGAAAATAGCTTCATTATCTAATGAAGGAAAAGAAAAATATTTTAAAGTTTACATTGAAACTTTAAAAAAGGAAGACGCTAAAAAGCTAGAGCTTGCTAAAATTAAAGCTAAAGAAGTTAATGCCGAAGGTAAAAACAATGAATTGCCAGGTGCTGACAACGCTACTGCTAAAGCACCATCTGCTAAAACAATAGCACCAATTCCATTAAATTCGGATTCAGGGAGTACTTTTTATTTCTATAACCCATCCACTGTTGCTTTTGGGATAGTAGAGTTTAAGAAAAAATGGGGCGATCGAGCTCACGTGCTCAATTGGAGATTAGCAAAAGAGGGTGATAAGGACGACAAATATCAAGAAGAAACAAAAGAAACAATTGCTGGAGGCGACCAACCAAAAGAAGCAAATGAAAAATACACAACTAATTATTATCTAAAACAAATTCCATCCTCCACTAAAATTTTGGACAGTATTGGTAAAGAACGAAATTTTGCCTACTACCAATTGGGAGTTATTTATAAAGAAAAATTTAAAGAATACAAGCGAGCTGCCGATAAATTAGAAAAATTATTAGACAATAAGCCCGAAGAACGCCTTGTTCTACCAGCGATGTATAATTTATTTAAAATTTATGAAATTATAGATAAAGACAAAGCGCTTGCCATGAAATCTAAAATTTTAACTCAATATCCTGATTCTCGATATGCACAAATTCTTAGTAATTCGGGAGCTGGAAATTTAATAAGTTCCACACCAGAAATTGCTTATGATGCATTGTATAAAGAGTACGAAAAAGAGCAATATCGAGAAGTACTTCCTAAAACAGAAGGCGCTATTGAACAGTTTACAGGAGAAGAGATGTTGCCAAAATTCGAATTGCTAAAAGCAAATCTAATAGGAAAACTTAAAGGAGTAGCAGAATTTAAAAAAGCTTTAAATTATGTAGCATTAACCTATCCAAATAGTGAAGAAGGAAAATCTACCGAAGTTTTTATCGCTACTAAAATCCCATATTTAGAATCGCTTTCGTTTAATTCAGAACTACCATTATCTTGGAATATTTTATATAGAGCGGATGATTTAACCTCTAAAAACACTAAAGTTCTTTTAGAGAAAATATCCAAATTTGCCAAAGAAAGAACCGTTGAAAAATTAGCAGTATCTACGGATTTGTATACTATTGACAAAAACTTTTTGGTAATTCATGGTATTAAAACTGCCGAAGGTGCCAAAGCAATAGCGCAGGTATTGAAAGAATATAAAGACTACAAAATTTCCGAACCAGCTGTTGTTATTTCTAGCGAAAACTATAAAGTGGTTCAAGTAAAAAAGAATGTTGACGATTATATTACAGGAGATTGGCTGAACAAACCGATAGTTCCAATTCAGAGGAATATTGCAGTTCCAGAAATTAACAAAAAAGGGAATGAAAAATCTAATGTAAAAGAACAAGGTTCAGCAAATTCATTACAATCACAAAGCACTAAAGCAAAACAAAAAATAGAGGCACAACAAGCGGATCTAAATCCAATGGATAATAATTTGGATAATGCAACGCCAAAAAAACCGTAATCTATGTTTGATAAAAAACCAAAATCCTACACCGATTTGTTAGGGAAAACCAATCGAATTGTAGAAGGAACCACTATTAAAGGTGACATTACTTCTCCTGCTGATTTTCGATTAGACGGTCATTTAGTTGGAAATTTCGAATCGAAAGGCAAGCTAGTAATTGGACCTGCTGGAAGTGTAACAGGCGATATCCTTTGTAAAAATTGCGATATTGAAGGAAAATTTAACGGGAAGATTCAAGTCACAGACTTTTTGAATTTAAAAGCAAAATCAGTAGTGCACGGCGAAGTGGTATGTGGAAAGCTTTCGGTAGAACCGGGAGCAATTTTTACAGCATCCTGCATAATGAAATCTACTAGCGTTAAAAGCATATCGCAAAAAAATGATGGACAACAAGAAAAAACAGCGTAATAAATGGTTGGTTTTAATTAATATTCCTATTCAGATGGGAATAATAATTTTTCTATTTTCTAAAATTGGCTTTTGGTTAGATGAAAAATATACAAATGAACTTGGATTTTTTTCAAAAATTTTTATTTTAGTTGGTGTAGCAATTTCTTTTTATAACCTAAACCGACAATTAAAAGATATAAATGAATAAAATAGCCCCATTAAAACCATTAATTGAACTTGTCTTTGGTTTGTTTTTAGTCCTTTTTCTCCATTTTTATATTTTTAATTATTTTTTTTCGCTTAACAACCAGTCTTCCCATTTTGTGTTTTCACTTTCAAAAATATACACCTTTTTTGCAATAAATTCTTTTGTGATTATTCTAATTCTTATTCTAATTAAAAAAAAATCTATTGATTATGTTGGTTACGTATTTCTGCTTCTTACTTGTATTAAAATGGGAATAACTTTTTATTTTGCCCAACCTATTTTAGCACTAAAAGAGCAGAATAATAGCATAGAATACAAAAACTTTTTAATACTGTTCCTTATCTTTTTAGCTGTTGAAACAATAATATCCATTCGAATTTTAAATAAAAAGCAGTATATTGAATAAAAATTGATTTTTTATTCAAAAAAACAAAGTTTATACTTTTTCATGTAAATATTAATTGTACTTTTGCACCAAATTTCGGAAACGTTAAAATTCAATAAAAAAGATATGGTGATTTCAAAAAAACCACTCCATTTTATACTAGTAGCTATGTTGGCTTTTTTGCCTTTAGTTACAATTGCTAATACTACCAATGATCCAACAACAGTTGAAGACCATAAAACTGCGAAAACGGAAGCAAATTCTAATCCAGAGGAACATGCTGAACCTTTAGATCAGAAATCAAAAATAAAGGAATTCATTAACCACCACCTTTTAGATTCTCATAGTTTTAACTTCAATGCAAACGAAGAAACTAAAGAACATTATGGAGTTGCCTTGCCAGTTATTCTTTGGGATAATGGGATTCAAATTTTCTCCTCTTCTAAATTTCATGATGGAGAAGAAGTAGCAGAAAGTAATGGAAATTTTTATGTTTTACACCATGAGAAAATTTATAAAACAGATGCATCCGGAAAATTAAATGAAGAACATGGTCATCCAACCAATGTTAGACCTATAGATTTTTCTATTACTAAAAGCGTTATCGGAATTTTATTAGTTGCAATCTTGATGTTCGTACTCTTTACAAGTTTAGCAAAATCGTACTCTAAAAACGGAGGTATTTCTAAAGGAATTGGAAGAATTTTTGAACCTTTAGTTTTATACATCCGCGATGAAATTGCTATTCCAAATATTGGAGAAAAAGGATATAAAAAATACATGAGTTATTTACTTACCGTATTTTTCTTTATTTTCTTCTTAAATATACTAGGTTTAGCTCCTTTTGGATTTAACATTACAGGGAATATTACAATTACATTATCATTGGCATTGCTAACTTATTTGATTACTACGGTTACAGCTAATAAAAATTACTGGTCTCACATGCTTTGGATGCCTGGAGTTCCTGTAGTTTTAAAACCAGTTCTTGCAATTATTGAATTACTTGGAACTATTATTAAACCATTTTCATTAATGATTCGTTTGTATGCAAATATGATGGCAGGTCACGTAGTATTAATGAGTATTATTGGTTTAATGTTTATTTTTAAAAGTTGGCTTGGAAGTTCATTATCATTTGTTCTTGCATTTAGTCTTTCTATATTAGAAATATTAGTTGCATTTTTACAGGCTTATATTTTTACAATGCTAACTTCATTATATTTTGGTGCCGGAAACGAAGAGCACCATCATGAAGAAGCACACTAGATTACCGATTCTTGAATGTGGGATTTAGATACATAACTCTAAAAACCAAGTTCATAAATCAAGTTTAAATTGAATGTTTAATTTTTAATATATATATTATGCAAATTCCAGAAATTGTTGGAGCAGGATTAATTGTAATCGGAGCAGGTTTAGGTATTGGTAAAATTGGTGGTTCAGCAATGGACGCTATTGCTCGCCAACCAGAAGCTTCAGGGAAAATCCAAACAGCTATGATTATCGCAGCTGCTCTTATTGAAGGTATTGGTTTCGCAGCTTTATTCGCGAAATAAAAACAAAAGCAATAGTTATAACGGTTGGTTATAACTATTGTTTATTTTATTTATTAAAATTTATTTTAAAATAGTATGGAAAAGTTAATAAATGATTTTTCATTTGGTTTGTTCATTTGGCAAGTAGTAATATTTGTTGGATTGATATTTTTGTTAAAAAAATTCGCTTGGAAACCAATTCTTGATGCAGTAAACGAAAGAGAAGAAGGCATCAAAAATGCTTTACTTTCTGCAGAAAATGCTAAAAAAGAAATGCAAAACCTTAAATCTGATAATGAAAAATTATTAGCAGAAGCAAGAGCAGAACGCGATTCATTAATGAAAGAAGCTCGTGAAATTAAAGATAAAATGATTAACGATGCTAAATCAGAAGCGCAAGAAGCTGGAGAAAAAATGATTTCTCAAGCTAAAGCAGCTATTGAAAGCGAAAAGAATGCAGCTATGGCAGAATTGAAAAATCAAGTTTCTTCTTTGTCACTAGAAATTGCAGAAAAAGTATTAAGAGACGAATTATCTAACAAAGATTCTCAAACTAAATTAGTTGAGAAAATGTTAGGTGACGCTAAATTAAACTAATCATTATGTCTAGAGCAGCGATTAGATATGCAAAAGCAATATTAGACATTGCACAAACAGCAGAAAAAGCCGATGCAGTTAACAATGACATGAAGTCAATTGTTACTGCTGTAGCAGAAAGTGCTGAATTGAAAGATTTTTTAAAAAGTCCAATTATTAAAATGGACGTAAAAAAATCGGCTTTGTCTGAAATATTTTCAAATGTTGAGAAAGAAACGAATAGTTTATTTAACTTATTATTTGAAAATAAAAGATTTGAAATACTAGAAGCAATAGCAATTCAATACAATAGATTGTTTGACGAAAGTAACGGAATTGAAGTTGCCAAGGTAACTACAGCTTTCCCAATTACTCCCGAATTAGAAACTAAAGTGTTGGCTAAAATTGCTGAGTTTTCCAATAAGAAAATCACAATTGAAAATATAGTAGATCCTGCCATTATTGGTGGATTTATATTACGAGTTGCCGACAAGCAGTATAACGCCTCAGTAGCTAACAAGTTAAGTGAATTAAAAAGAGAGTTTAGTAATTAGATTTCCATTAAAGATATATCAAAATGGCAGAAATTAAACCAGCTGAGATTACAGCAATATTAAAAAAACAATTATCTGGTTTTGAATCAGGTGCAAGTTTAGAAGAAGTAGGAACTGTACTACAAGTGGGTGATGGTATCGCTCGTGTTTACGGTTTATCTAATGCTCAATATGGTGAGTTAGTACAATTCGACAACGGATTAGAAGCTATCGTATTGAACTTAGAAGAAGACAACGTTGGGGTGGTGCTTTTAGGACCATCTACTGGAATCCGTGAGGGTTCTACTGTAAAAAGAACACAACGTATTGCTTCTTTAAAAGTTGGAGAACAAATTGTAGGTCGTGTTGTAAACACACTTGGGGAACCAATTGATGGTAAAGGACCAATCGGTGGGGAACTTTACGATATGCCATTAGAAAGAAAAGCTCCTGGAGTTATCTTTCGTCAACCAGTAACAGAACCATTACAAACAGGTATCAAAGCAGTAGATGCTATGATTCCAGTTGGTCGTGGACAACGTGAGTTGGTTATTGGTGACCGTCAAACTGGTAAATCATCGGTTTGTATTGACACTATCTTAAATCAAAAAGAATTTTATGATGCAGGGAAACCAGTATTTTGTATCTATGTTGCTATCGGACAAAAAGCTTCGACTGTAGCAGGAATTGCAAAAATGTTGGAAGAAAAAGGAGCGATGGCTTATACAGTAATTGTAGCAGCTAATGCATCTGACCCAGCACCAATGCAAGTATATGCACCAATGGCAGGAGCTGCAATCGGAGAATATTTCCGTGACTCAGGTCGTCCAGCTTTAATTGTTTATGATGATTTATCTAAACAAGCAGTAGCTTACCGTGAGGTATCTCTTTTATTAAGAAGACCTCCAGGCCGTGAGGCATATCCTGGTGACGTTTTTTACTTACACTCTCGTTTATTAGAAAGAGCTTGTAAAGTAATTGCTGATGATGATATTGCTAAAAATATGAACGACTTGCCAGATACTTTAAAAGGCATCGTTAAAGGTGGTGGATCATTAACAGCTTTACCAATTATTGAAACACAAGCAGGTGACGTTTCTGCATACATCCCAACCAACGTAATTTCGATTACTGACGGACAAATCTTCTTAGATGGTGATTTATTCAACTCTGGAGTTCGTCCTGCAATTAACGTAGGTATTTCGGTATCTCGTGTTGGAGGTAATGCACAAATTAAATCTATGAAAAAAGTAGCAGGTACTTTAAAATTAGACCAAGCACAATTCCGTGAATTGGAAGCGTTTGCTAAATTTGGTTCTGATTTAGATGCTGTAACTTTAAACGTAATTGAAAAAGGAAAACGTAATGTTGAAATCTTGAAACAAGGTTTAAACTCTCCTTATACTGTTGAAGATCAAGTAGCAATTATTTATGCTGGCTCTAAAAATTTATTAAGAAACGTTCCTGTAAATAAAGTAAAAGAATTCGAAAAAGATTTTATCGAATACTTGAATAATACACACAGAGCTACATTGGATGCTTTAAAAGCTGGTAAATTAGATGACGCTATTACTGATGTTATTGAAAAAGCAGCTAAAGAAATTTCAGCAAAATATAATTAAAAAGTATTAAGTAGTAAGTATCAAGAATTAAGACCTCTTGATACTTAATACTTAAATCTTAATACTCAAAAACATGGCAAACTTAAAGGAAATCCGTAATAGAATTACTTCCGTTTCATCAACGATGCAGATCACTTCTGCGATGAAAATGGTTTCTGCTGCAAAGTTGAAAAAAGCACAAGATGCAATTACAGCAATGCGACCTTATGCCGAAAAATTAACGGAATTATTACAAAGTTTAAGTGCAACTTTAGATGGTGATGTTGGTGAAAGTTTTACAACGCAACGCGAGATCAACAAAGTGTTAATCGTTCCAATAACTTCTAATAGAGGATTATGTGGTGCTTTTAATTCGAATGTTATCAAACAAGCCAAATTAATTGCAGATTCTTATCCTGGAAAGCAAGTAGATATTTTTGCAATTGGAAAAAAAGGAAATGATGCTTTACTAAAAACAAATACCATTGTTGGAAATAAAAGTGAAATTTTTGATGATTTAACTTTTGATAATGTTGCTAAAATAGCTCAAATCTTAACCGATATGTTTATTTCTGGCGAGTACGACACCATTCAAATCGTTTATAACGAATTTAAAAATGCGGCTACTCAAATTGTTCAAACGCAACAATTTTTGCCTTTAGCACCAATAAAATCGGATAAGCCAGTATCTACAGGAGATTATATTTTTGAACCTTCCAAAGAAGAAATTGTTTTAACATTGATTCCAAAATCATTAAAAACACAATTGTATAAATCTATTAGAGATTCCTTTGCTTCCGAACATGGCGCTCGTATGACGGCTATGCACAAAGCAACCGACAACGCTACAGAATTAAGAGACCAATTGAAATTAACTTACAATAAAGCGCGTCAAGCTGCAATTACTAACGAGATTTTAGAAATTGTTGGTGGAGCTGAAGCTTTAAAAGGATAAATTTTAATTAAAATAGATACTTAAAAGAGCCAACAATTGTTGGCTCTTTTTTTTTACAACGATATTATAACTATTTTTGTTTTTTCAATAAAGAAATATACCTTGAGTTTATATAAAAATCTTTTCAAACAAACACTTATTTATGGGCTAGCAACAGTTTTCCCAAGGATAATCAGTTTTATTTTAAATCCGCTGTTTGTTTATTATTTGCCAGATAAAAGCAAGATGGGAGAAATTTCCGTGATATTCTCGTACCTGGTTTTTTTTAATGTTATTTTATCCTACGGAATGGAAACGTCTTTCTTCCGTTTTTATAATTCAGAAGAAAATAAAAAAGGGGTAATTTCTACTACTACCATTTCATTGTTTTGGTCTTCTTTAGCATTTTTAGTGGTTGCACTTCTTTTTAGAAATTCCTTAGCTACTTGGTCCGATATTAGTGTGGAGTACATTACTTATACTATATTTATTTTAACTTTAGATGCTTTAGCGATTGTGCCATTCTCTAAGTTAAGAGCCGAGAAAAGGCCAATGCGATATGCCACAATAAAAATGGCAAATGTTACTATTAATCTATTCTTAAACATTTTCTTTTTGGCATTACTGCCAAAAATAGTAGCTGCTAATCCTAATGGTTTTTTAGCTACTATTTATTTTGAAAATTTTCAAATAGGGTATATTTTCGTTTCTAATTTAACCGCAAGCTTGTTTACCATACTAGTATTATCTCCAAATTATTTTTCAATTTCATGGGAATTTGATAAAAAATTATGGATAAAAATGATGCAATATGGTGTTCCAATTTTAATAGCGGGTATTGCTTTTGCTGTTAATGAACATTTTGATAAAATATTACTTGATTGGATGCACGTCCCTATGTCGGACATCGGAGCCTACTCGGCATGTTATAAAATAGGAATGTTCATGGTTTTGTTTCGAACTGCATATACCTTGGGGATAGAACCTTTTTTCTTTAGTCATTCTAGCAATGAAAATGCCCAACAAACTTATGCAACCATCACTAAATATTTTGTAATTTTTGGTTCCTTTATTTGTCTATTTGTTATTGTTTTTATTGATTTATTAAAAAGACCTTTGGTGCCAAATGCCAATTATTGGGATGCTATAAAAGTGGTTCCATTAATTGTTTTAGCAAATTTCTTTCTAGGAATTTATACTAACTTGTCGGTTTGGTATAAGTTAATAGACAAAACTAGAATAGGCGCCTACATATCCTTAATTGGCGCTGTGGTAACATTAGCCCTAAATTATTTATTAATCCCTACCATGAGCTATTATGGCTCTGCAATTGCAACTATTGCAGCTTATGGAACCATGATGATTATATCTTTCAAGATGGGGCAAAAAAGCTATCCAATTCCATACGATTTAAACAAGATATTTAGTTATCTATTTATTACCATAGTGTTCTCGGCAGTTTCCTTTTATATTCCATCCATTAGAGAAAATTATTACGTGAAAACAGTATTATTAGCAGTATTTTTATACTTTATATATTACAGCGAAAAAGAAACTTTACTTCGAATACTAAAAAGAAAAGCAAAATAAATCAGAGGAAAGAGATTGCTTTGTTCCTCGCAATGACAAAAAAATGACAATAAAAATCATAAACAAATCCCAACACGATTTACCCAACTACGAAACTATTGCTTCGGCAGGAATGGATTTGCGTGCCAATATCTCAGAATCAATAACTTTAAAATCATTAGAAAGAACAATTGTAAAAACCGGACTTTTCATTGAATTGCCAATAGGCTATGAAGCACAAGTTCGGCCAAGAAGCGGCTTGGCTGCCAAAAAAGGAATCACCGTTCTTAATTCTCCAGGAACAGTTGATGCCGATTATCGTGGCGAAATTGGAGTAATTTTAGTAAATTTATCCAATGAAGATTTTGTAATAGAAAATGGAGAAAGAATTGCCCAATTAATCATTGCCAAACACGAACGTGCCGAATGGGTTGAAGTACAGGAATTGTCAGAAACTTCAAGAGGAGAAGGCGGCTTTGGGAGTACGGGGGTGAAATAGTAAACGGTGTTCCTAAGCTGTAGGCAGTTTATCACACATCATCGATTCCAAACTACACATTAAAAACAGAAATAATTAAGTCTTAAATACTTAATAATCAAAAATTAATACAAAAAGTATGAAAATAATAGTACCAATGGCAGGACGTGGTTCCAGATTACGCCCGCATACATTAACCATTCCAAAACCATTAATTCCCATTGCCGGAAAACCAATCGTGCACCGATTAGTAGAGGATATTGCGGGAGTATTAAACCAAAATATTGACGAAGTTGCTTTTATTATTCATGAAAGTTTTGGTAAAAAAGTGGAAGAAGAATTAATTGCAATTGCTCAAAAATTGGGCGCTAGAGGAACCATTTATTATCAAAATGAAGCATTAGGAACGGGTCATGCCATAATGTGCGCCAAAGAATCTTTGATTGGACCAGCAGTTATTGCGTATGCCGATACTTTAATTCGCGCTGATTTCGACTTAGATAAAACCGCCGACAGTGTGATTTGGGTAAAACAAGTAGACCAACCGGAAGCTTTTGGAGTAATTAACCTTAACGAAAACAACGAAATAATTGAATTGGTAGAGAAGCCAAAAGAATTTGTTTCCGACCTTGCCGTTATTGGTATATACTATTTTAAAGATGTTGCCGTTTTAAAGAATGAGTTACAATTTGTTTTAGACAACAACATTATTCATGGTGGCGAATACCAAATTAATGACGGAATTAAACAAATGATGGCAAAGGGCATGAAATTTGTACCAGGTAAAGTTGACGAGTGGATGGATTGCGGAAATAAGGACGTTACAGTGGATACTAACAATAGAATGCTGAACTTCTTGCACAACGATGGCGAACATTTAATTGATTATGGTGTACAACAAGAAAATTCAACAATCATTCCGCCATGTTATATTGGCAAAGATGTAGTATTGATAAATGCAACCGTTGGCCCGAATGTGTCCTTAGGAGATGGATGTCATGTTAGCAATAGCATAATTAAAAACAGTTTGGTTCAAACGCATACGCATATTAAAAATGCTCATTTAGACAATGCTATGATTGGAAATCATGCAAGTTTTGATGGAGACTTTACAAGTATTAGCATTGGCGATTATTCGGTTTTAGAATAATTTTAATATTTCCTAACAGGTTTTTCTCCTGTTAGGTATTTTAAAAAAAATGAAAAAAATAGTTTTATATAGTTTTCTTTTTGGAATATTTTTAGTCCCAAATTATCTTTTAGCTCAAGTAGAGCCTAAGGATACTTTGGCTTTGGCCGAAAATAAATTTGAAGATTTTTTATATGAATCTTTGAAACAAAAAGGAATTGAAAACTACGATAAAGCAATTGAAGCACTAGAAAAATGCCAATCAATTCAATCGGAAAATGCAATTGTTTATTTTGAATTGGGAAAAAACTATTTATCACTAAAAAAGTATAAAGACGCTTACGATAATTTTGAAAAAGTAACTAAAATAGATCCGAAAAATCGATGGGCTTGGGTAGGAATGTACGATGTATGTTACGACACTAAAGATTACAATCAGGCAATTAGTATAGTTCAAAAATTGGTCGAATTCAAATCTGATTACAGAGAAGATTTAGTTTCGCTTTACATGAACACCCAACAATTTGATAAAGCTTTAGATTTAATAAACGAACTAAATCAAACGGTAGGAAAATCGGAAAAAAGAGAATTATATAAAGCTCAAATCTTGCAAGACGCGAAATACCAAGGTGCCGAAAAGGCTAATTTAATAGAAAAAATTAAGCAATTCCCTAAAGACGAAGCCAATTATATTGCCTTAATTTATCTTTATTCGCAAAGTAATCAAGAAGATAAAGCATTAGAAATTGCAAAGCAATTGGAAAAAGAAATTCCAACTTCCGATTGGGCTCAGGTGAGTTTATTTAAGTTTCATTTGAATAATAATGATGGCGAAAAAACGGTTAAAGCCATGAATATTGTTTTAGCAAGTGATAAAATCGACAAGAAAATTAAGCATCGGATGTTAAATGAGTTCTTGATTTTTACCAAATCCAATCCACAATTTGATAAAGATTTGGACCACGCCATAGGTTACTTTGATAATGATAAAGAAGTGCAAGTTGCTAAAGAAATAGGTAAGTTTTATCAAAACAAAAAAGATTGGAGCAAAGCAATTCATTATTATGAAATGCATTTGACGACAACCAAGGATGACATGGAAATCATTTTACTATTGATGCAGGCTTTTACTGAAAATTTGCAATTTGATAAACTAGTTAAAGCTTCAGAAGAGCAAATGCAATTGTTTCCATCGCAACCGCAATTGTATTATTTTAATGGATTGGCAAATAATCAATTGAAAAACTATAAAAAAGCAAAGGATATTCTTGAAATGGGCTTAGATTTTGTTATTAATGATACAGTTTTAGAGATTAATTTCAATTTACAATTAGGAGAAGCTTGCAATGGTTTGGGTGATTTTAAAAAGAAAGACTTCTTCTTTTCAAAGGCTAATACTTTAATCGAAAAACAAAAAACAAAAAAATAATACGATACTATTTAAGCATTCCAATGAAAAAATATATAACTCTATTTTTATTAATCTTAGTGGCTTCCTGCAAATCCAAAGCGGTTTTGGCAGAGGGAAGCGCGAGCAATACTTTGTCTGCTAATAAAATAATTGCAAATTACGATAACAATAAAAGCGACTTTTCTACATTATATATTAAAGCGAATGCAAAATATGAAGATGCAAAACAGGCACAAAATGTACAAGCAGAAATTAAAATAAAAAAGAACGAAAAAATATTAATAAGCATCCGAATTTTGGGATTTACCGTTGCTAAAGCATTAATTACTCCTACATCAGTTCAGTATTACGAGAAGATTGGCAATAAATATTTTGAAGGAGATTATGCAGGCTTAAGCCAATGGCTTGGTACTGATTTAGATTTTCAAAAAGTGCAAAATATGTTTCTAGGAAAAACTTTAGACGACTTGCATAAAGGAAAATATGCAGTTTCTATTTTAGAAAAATTATATAAATTACAATCCAATCCAGATGGAAATACCAATAAATCTTTTTTCTTTGAAAGCGATAATTTTTTAGTAAAAAGACAAGAAATTAACCAACCTTTGCAAGAAAGAGCCCTACAAATTGCTTATCCAGATTATAAAAAATACGATGCAATGATTTTACCATTATCTTTGGCAATTGATGCCCGCCAAAAAGAGAATAAAACCAACATTAACATCGAATATAAAAATATTTCCTTTAATGAAGAACTTTCTTTTCCGTACAATGTTCCCGAAGGATATGAAAGAATATACATAGACAAGATATAATAATTATGCAAAAAAAATTAATCACTTTACTTTTCATCTTCTTAACTTCATTGGCTTGGAGCCAACAAACGCAAGAAGAATTAGAACAAAGAAAAAATAAAATTCAGCAAGAAATTCAGGAAAAAGAACGAATGCTTCAAGAAGTAAGAGGTAAAGAAAAGTCCGTAGGTAAACTTTTGCAAATCCAAAAAGAAAAAATAGGGTTAAAACAAAAATTAATAAATACCACCGAAAAACAAACCAAGTTGCTAAGCAACGATATGTATATTAATCAGGTTCAAATTAATAAATTGAAAAAGGACTTAGTTGTTTTAAAAGACGACTATGCCAAAATGATTTTGAAATCCTATAAAAGTCGCTCGCAGCAGAGCCGGGCTATGTTTTTGTTGTCTTCCGAAAATTTTTCACAAGCTTACAAACGGTTGCAATACATGAAGCAATATTCTAGTTATAGAAAAATGCAAGGCGATGAAATAAAAGACAAAACAACCAAACTAGCCGATTATAATGCCAAACTAAGTGGCCAAAAAACCGACAAAGAAAAACTTCTTGCCGAACAAGAAAAGCAACGTGCAGATCTTGAAAAAGAAAAACAAGAGCAAGAAAAAATTGCTAATAGTTTAAAGAAAGACAAAAAGCAAATTGTTGCCGAAATCAAGAAAAAACAGCAAGAATCTAGAAAAATTGATGCGCAAATTCAAAAAATGATTCGCGATGCGATTGCTGAAGCCAATAGAAAAGCGGCGGCAGCTAGAGTCAAAGCCAATCCTAAAACCACTACAGTAGCCGAAACTAAAAAAATTGAAGAATCTACCAAGATAGTGTTAACTCCTGAAGGGCAATTAATATCTAATAATTTCAAAGCCAATAAAGGAAGTTTGAATTGGCCGGTAGAAAAAGGTTCGATAACTTTAGGATATGGAGATCAACCTCACCCAGTATATAAATCATTAATGATTCATAATAGTGGTGTAGAAATCACCACCGAATCTGGTTCGGCCGCAAGAGCCGTTTTTAGCGGAGAAGTAACCAAAGTAATCATTATATCGCCATTAACTAAGTTAGTGTGTGTACAGCACGGAGATTTCTTTACAGTGTATCAAAATTTAAGTTCTGTTAATGTAAGTGCAGGAGATAGAGTATCTGCTAAGCAAAGTCTTGGAAAAATCAGAACCAATGCAGAGGGTAAAACAATTTTGAAATTTACCATTTCCCAAAATGCAAATTTTGTAAATCCAACGCTCTGGTTGAAACGATAATATTTCCAAAATAAAAAGGTCCAAAGAGCAGTAAATTGCTTTTTGGACCTTTTTTTTGTTTGTTAATTTTTACACAAACAATGCCTTCAATTCGGTTGCATCGTGTGGGTTCATTTTTCCGGCAAGAACCAAACTCAATTGTTTTCTTCTTAAAGCCGCATCAAAGCGTAATTTTTCTTCTTCCGTTTGAGGTTCTAGAGCGGGTACCGAAACAGGATTTCCTGTTTCATCAACTGCTACAAAAGTATAAATAGCTTCGTTTGCCTTGGCTCTTATTCCAGATTCTCTATCTTCAGTCCAAACATCGAGATATATTTCCATTGAGGAGGTAAATGCTCGCGAAACTTTTGCTTCTATAGTTACCACACTTCCCAAAGGTATAGCACGGTTAAAAGCAACGTGGTTTACCGAGGCAGTTACAACAATTCTTCGGGAGTGTCTTCGGGCAGCAATACTTGCAGCGCGATCCATTCTAGCCAATAATTCCCCTCCAAAAAGATTGTTTAAAGGATTGGTTTCGCCAGGCAATACCAAATCGGTAAGTATCGTTAAGGAGTCAATAGGATGTTTTGGAGTCATGTTTTTTTTGCAAAGGTATTTATTTTAATTTTTGCAATACTAATTTCACGAATTAACACGAAAACTTTTTCGTTTTTTCATTTAATCTTAGTTAGGAAACTAGGCTTGCAATTCGTGTCAAAAAAACCATAAAACCAAAAATCCCGATACATCGGGATTTTATTATAGTTCTTCAATCAACAACCACGCTTCGGGATTGTGTGATTTTTTTATTTTTTGCATTTCGGTTTGCGCTTCGCTATAAGAAGTAAAACTTTTATAAATAACCGGGAATAAACCATGTTGGTTTTTTGCAATCCTTTTAGCTGGATACTTTAGATGAATAAGTTCATCATACATTTTATCCGCATTTTCTTCTTTAAGAAATGCACCTGCCACAATATGATACGGCATTTTACTGTCTTTTACCGTTAAGGTTACCGCAGGAAGTGGATTAGAAATAAAGAAGGTAGCTTCTTGAATTTTTTGTTCTACTTGTTTTTGCACTTTAGTTTGAACCGCTAAAGTTTCCTCTTGAATTTTTTGTTGGTAATAATTATTCCCTAAAACTCCTCCAGCACCAAGCAAGCCAGCACTTAAAACAAAAATAGCAGCATATTTAAAGAACGAATTAGAATTCGTTCCTTCAGGAGCTATAGCAATTGGATCTTTTTCTTCTTGTTTTTCGACAACTTGTTGTAACACTTCTCTTTTAATAGCAGGAGAAACATAAGTAGTTAATCCGAAAGAGTCGGTTAAATAATTCACCGAATCCGAAGGAGTGAAAACCAGATTTTTTTCGGCATTTAAAGAAAAATCACCAACGTTTTTTAGGTTAATTGTTCCAAAATCTTGTAATTTAGATTTCCAATTAAGCACTTGGTTTTCAATAATGGCAACTGCTGCTTCGTAAGATATCTTTTCCGATTGCGCCAAATGATTTGCCAATAATCCGTCGTTATTTTTCAAATACGAATTAAAAGAAACCAATTTTTTTGGAGGATAAAACGAATGTAATCCTTCGTGTAACTGCGCCGATTGAATTTCGGTTAAAAAAGCACCAAATCCGGGAACGGTAACACATTGGTACCGATATAGTAATTGCGAAATATATAAATCCATCTTCATAAAGACAAAATTAAGTATTTAATGGAAAGCGCAAAACTTTATCAACAAATTTTGTTAACAATTTTAATTTATTCCTTATTTTTATATTACACAATATAAAAACTATGAGCGAATCCGAATTAGTACATCTCTTAGCACTACTAAAAATAGAAGGTGTTGGCGATATTGTAGCCAAAAAACTCATTAATCACTGCGGTTCTGCAGAAAAAGTGTTCCAAGCCAAACCCGATTTTTTAAAAAAAATTGATGGCGTTGGAACAGTTTTACTTAAAAAATTAAAAGACAAATCGGTTTTGGATATTGCTAAAAAAGAAATGCAATTTATTAAAGATAATGCTATTTCTTGTTGTTCATATTTAGATGAAAATTATCCCGAACGTTTAAAACATTGCATTGATGCACCTGTAGTGTTGTTTTCTTCGGGAAACATT
>Ga0209134_10000097_pt1 | contig 24190 bp, 30 predicted proteins | sample LauGreSp1BDMLBSN_2_FD_187566 | JGI IMG/M metagenome (GOLD analysis project Ga0209134, IMG submission 187566) | Freshwater lake microbial communities from Lake Michigan, USA - Sp13.BD.MLB.SN (SPAdes) (version 2) | ecosystem: Environmental > Aquatic > Freshwater > Lake | place: Lake Michigan, USA... | reverse complement strand
CTTGGTAAGAGTTGCTTGCTTGGTAATTTCATCAAAATCCCAAATCAATGTATCACCAATCTCCCATCCTTGAGACTTCATAAGGTCCTCTGGGAAAGTAAGAACCAAATCGTCAGGATTTTCAGGATCTTCTTCTAAAGGAAGAACCCATGATGTTCTTGCTGCTTGCTCATTCGCAACCAACTCAACTTCTGTTACATTATCAACCCTAAAACTACGCCAGGCTTTAATATCAGTACACCATACCCGAAGTGTGTCTGGTTTCTTTTCTTTGACTACCACTGGTTTGTCAGTTTCAACAACTTCAGGTAGCATTGATGGCATCAAAGTACAAGGCATAACCCTAACTTCACCATCAACTTTGGTAAAGGTAACAATACAAAGATTTTCTACAAGAGCATCTTTGATTATCTTGTTTTTTGCAGTAATATCAAGTGTAGTCCATTCGGACAGATCAAGTTTTGTCATCATAATTGTTCCTTAGTGCGTCTAATACCATATCTTGAGACTTGTGTGTTGCTTCATCAAATTCTGCTTCTACTATAGCAGGAGTCAATGCTAAAATCAAGTCAGAAAATGCCCTTTTTCCTGATTCACTCCATGCTACATATCGTGATCCAGGAACACCGCTTGAATAAAAGTATTCACGATCATTCATAAGTGCAGTCAATCCACCATATAGTGCAGTTCTTATAGCATTTTGATCCATTACAGTTTTTCACCAGTTACAAACCCACGGAAGTGCAAGAATCGTGGAAAGCGCAATGAATAAGTACCGTCTTGGTTTTGTGTTACAGCATCAGCCCTTACTTCAACAATTTGACCAGTAATGCTATCACGATTATTCCAAAACTCAGTTCTATCAGCATCGCTAAAACCACTACCGACATTGACGACAATCTCTTTTCCGTCATCCACACCAGAACAAACAAATGCTCCCAGGCGTCCAATATTACGACCAGTACCTTCTTCAATATCTGTCACCCCCAATGATACTTCAATGAAAGGTTTCAGTTTTAGCCAGTTAACAGAACGCTTACATTCATACACGCCAAGAGGATCCTTTAACATAATCCCCTCATATCCCCCAGCTATAGCTTTCATATTGATTTCTTTGTACTTTAATTGACCTTCTGCTGTATCCAGATCAATCAATTCATTATCCAATACTGCGACATTAGGAGTTTGCTCAGCCCAAAGGTCTTTCCATGCTTGGACCTTAGCAGTTCGTTCTTCTTGCGTCTTACCATACTTACCTAGCTCAAACTTATCAAGTGGGATAAGATCAAACACATACAAAACAGCATCATTAGCAGTAACATCACTCTTTCGGTGTATCTGCTTCATCAAGTCCTGGAAACTAGAACTCATTACTTCACCATCAAACACAACAGGCTCAGTAATACCAGTGCAAGTAGCCTTAAACTGTTCCTTGATATGTGGAAAGTTTACTAATTCTTTACCATTTCGGCTGAATTGGTTAACTCTACCATCAGGGTATACAATTGTTAGTACTCTAACACCATCTAGCTTTACTTCAACTAGTTTCTTTCCTACGACCTTAGTTTCATGATTGGCACTATCATGCGCCAATTGACAAGTAAACACTGGGATACTGAATTGTGGAAAATTCTTAGCACATACACGATTCACGGTACCTTCAGTGAATCCAGCCCGCATATCCTTAATAAGGATGCGACGATACCATCCATTCCATTCTTTCTTAGTGGCTGACTTCATCATTGCTTGGATCATATCCCTAGCTGTGTTACCGGTAACTTGACGGGTAACAAAGCCAGTAAGAGCGAGAGTAAAACTATCCCAAGCTAACCCAGTACCATCTTCATCTGTTTTCTCCGGAACTTGTTTAATACCAAAGGTAATCATAGAATCCAATGCCAAGCGAAGCCCAGCAAAGAATTCATGGTTATCAGCTAGTGCTTCACGCTCAATAATTTCTTCTTTATCAAGCCGACTTGGATGAGATTCAATTTCAGCAATAATATGATTCATTTTATGCAATTTCAGTTTGAGTAAGGACTTGTTCAGTGAACACCACGCCGCCATATGCTTGTTTATAGCACTCGGCACACTCTTTAATATAGAATTGAAACACTTGCCCGGCACTTGTAACCAATGTGTATTGCATGTGTATGTCCGTTGTCTACTATGAATACAGTATACCACCTTATCGGGTGGTTGTCAAGCAATTTTTACATTAATAAAAAGTCTGATTGGACATTTTAGCAGATAGGCTTTTTTGCCGATTTAAAGAAGATGGGGTTCCAGTGCCAGATTCATCATGCGTGAATATACCATACAGTTTAAATATTTTTGTATCTGTTCCAGACATAGTATATAGTATACTAATATCTCTGGTAAGTTTAGAATGTAGTTTACCACTGAGAGGACCGTGAGTAAAAGGATAATCGCTATTACCAAATTTAGATAAAGGATTTTCTGATTTAAATTCCAAGAATGATTTATAGGTAGACTCAACGCCAGGATCTTTAATATGTTTATTCAAAGTTTCTTTAAATAAATCACAAAATAAAAATAAAACTTGAGGCATATTATGCCTTAATTCCCAAAGACTCCATATGTGCAATAAGTTCTTTGGCCGTCATTGGTTCTGACCACTTATTGTCAGTATCAGTTTCCAATACCTTTACAACATCCTCAGTGAGTAATCCAGTATCATTTTGTCTACGAACCTCTTCGTACAGATCCGATTTAATAATTTCGTTAGTTTTCATAGAATTATTTATGAATTAATGGGAATTCAATGCTGGGATGAATTCATAAACCAACGCTCGTTCACGCACATGAGCAGCAGCCCGACCACGAACAACTTCCAGCAAGCCATAAGTGAATGATTCTACGCCAAACTCACGAATAGATTCGCACAATGCCCAGCTTTTATTTTCAGTCAATGCACGACGGATATGTTTTTGGACACGGACCTTCAGTGCCTTTTCAACTTGACGGCCGCACACAGTGATACCAACATACTGTTCGTTTGTAACAGTATTGGTGATGCAGTAGACTGCATGGTTGGTGTCGTTGCGACGCCTGCGAGTGCTTTTCTTCATTTCCATAAAGAAATTATAACACTGTGTGTTGGTACTGTCAACCGAAACCGTCGTTTTTCCGCAACTAAAAGTGAGATTTTTCGTTGTTTTTTGACAACAAAGGCTAGAAATCTGCCTGTTTTTCACCCTCAATGTATGGTATGTGCTGGTTGGAACCTATCCGGGTCATTTATGCCTAAAACCTCAAATAGTTTTAGCATTAGCTCAGAGGGGTCAGCGAACATTTCATCTGGCCCGAATAATGATTTTAGATTACCATTAATATCTAGGAGAATCCCACAATCAGTATCTTCAATTTCATGAGTTTTAGTTTCATAGAAATCTTTAATGGCTGATTCAATATCGTCACTTGTAGTTCGTTTTGACATAATAATCTCCTGTGATAATGTATTTAAGTTATATACAGCGATATAATGTAATCACTTAAACAAGATCAAACTCATGATAACAGTTTGAGCAGCGAATCCTAAACAAATAGTAGCAGTATAAAGGCTATTACGATCAATCAATGCTTTGAAGAACATCGCAATAAGAGCGCACCATACAAATAACATAAGATCAACTGGAGGTAGTTTATCACTTTTACCTAGTAATACTGCTAATAATGTTGGCACACTAGACAGATGTAATAGAATAATAGTAAACCAACCTAATGTATGGGCACTAATTTTACCTAGATGTTCTTTAACGAAATGAGTAAGCGTAGCGGGAATTTGTTTAATTTGATTGAGTATTAGATTTTGCATGATATATTATTTGTAAAAAATGTGGTGACCGATTTGTGTAATCTTTTCTTTTTTCCAACCAGGATTTATATAGTCGGCGTGATAATACAAAGCGGTCTTTAGACTAGGTAATTCAAATTTCTCAAGTAGAACCTTTTTTGCTACAATCATACTTTCATCATACGATGCCGTATTGATTGGTTTAACTGTTGCTGCACGATCACAATACCAACTGAATTGGCAGACAATTTTCTCATAGAAAATATTCTTTTGATAGATAACCTTACAAAGATCATCTGGGAAGATGCCGCTACGCAAACGATTCATCGTTACTTGTGCAACTGCTACTTTACCTTCAAATGGTTCATTGCCTGCTTCGTAATATATATTTTTAGCTAGGCATACTAATTGTCTTTCTCTTAGTTGAGTAGTTACCTCAGTGGGGCTGAGATTTTCTATGTTATCAAACTTTGTATTAACGACCCAAGTTAACAGACTAGCAGATAAGTATAATCCGATTGCCGTTAGAATAGCACAAACCAATATGATTAATGCTGTTACATCAGGCACCTGTTTTTTGTTGCTTATTGCAATATGTTTCACTTTCTTCTCCTTAAATTTTTAGAGGTAGAATTTACTCCAGACTGCTTAGTCTATCATAGATCAATGATAGAGTCAAGCAATAAGGAAGCCTACCTGTTGAATGAGTACTCTATGCTAGAGTTGATGCGAATGCGATCGGATTAAAAGTTGTATAGGTTTTGACATTATTCTTGGCTAAGGTCGCCAAATTACGCCCTTCTTCCAATGAAGCACTTATAGACTGGCCGTAAATATCATTGGTAGCCATCATTGCTAAGTGATTTCCTATTCCCAATTCCATTGGGTCATCAGAAAAGCTATGTAGTTGGGATGCTAATGCTGTTGTATTTTGTACACTATTCGCAACCGTCGTTACATCTATTCCTGCTAACACCATGTTTCTTTTTTCATTGGTCAACTGAACCACACACTTTTGAAATACTTCGTTTCCAGCCGTAATAGCATTCTGTAATGTAATATTAGAAGAAGAAGTTATTCCGGAACTTGCAATAGTTATAGTTGAAGGGTTACCTGAAGTCAGCGCTGAGCTAAGTGCCTGGACTTCTGACATAGTTGATACTTCATATTGTAACGCTGATATCAGATTGAGGTTTTCGGTATAAAATGAACCTGTCACCGCTCCCAGAATATCAGTTATATTAGGATTGCCGAATGGGCCTGCACCGATTCCTAAAATATTGCTTACTCCAGCAGTTAAAGTATTCGGTAATAAGGTAGTCAACTGATCTAAATCTGGATAAATGGTTACTGCCATTGATAATAGCATATCAGAAAGATCAGCAGTTGATGCAAAATTACCACCAATATTATCTAGTTTATTTGATAATGAGGTAAGTGATGGATTAGATCCCAATGCTGCTATCCCTGAAGTAGACAGTAACTTGGTCACATTGGTAACATCTGCTAATGTTTGCAGAGTAGTACCGGGTGCAGGTATAAAGTTGGTGAATGCTATTATAGAAGCCAAATCTGCCCCCGTAATACCTGACATAATTTGCATTACTATTTTATCATCACAATCTTCATTTCCTAAAGTAGCTAAATCAAATCCTGCAGCTATAAGTTTATTATACAAATCACCATATTTGCCTAACCCTTGATTAATAAGGTTTTGACAAATAATACCTGGATTCGCCATTTTTGAAAAATCTGCAATACTAAACATCGTACCAAAATTTTTAATACCTTTTGCTAATGCTGGCAAGTGAGAAGGCACAAACTGATTAGATATACCACCAGTGCGTAAAGATTTAAAATTGTTTATGGTAAAACCAAAATCAGAAAAGACTGCCGCATTAGATTGTGCAATAATTCCATGCATATTGTAGTTCATTTCAGCAAATGAACTGGCGGCTCCTAACATACTTACAAATCCACCAACACCCTTGCTCATTATAGCATTAGCTTGTGATTGTATTTCCTCTACCAATATGCTACTATTAAATCCAACTGGAGTAGTAGTAATAAGTCCAGATAAAAATGAAGGTATGCTATGCAATGCAGTGCTTAGCGTTGGATTTGAATTAGCACTTGGCATTAGAGTGTTAACCGCACCACTTATCCCAGTTGTTCTTAAACTAGTGATAGTAGTGAGTAGTGATGCATTGATATCTAGGCCTTTATCTTTAATAAGACCCATTGTAGCAATAGTCATTGTTGGAGTTAATGTAGATGCCATTATATACTTATCAACAAGTAATATGAACTACTGATTGTATTCCACCTCTACTAGGTGTCCAACCACTAGCCCATGATATAGAAACATCGCCATCATTTCCAGGATCCCTAACTGGTGGTGTAGCATTTTTACCAGGAGCTTGATTACCACCAACAAAAGTGTAAACTCCATGATTGGCAGTATAACAAAAACTAACATGTCCACACGACCATAACACTAAATCACCGGCTTGCATATTACTTATTGGAACTATTTGTCCACCATAATCTGCACACCGAGATGCTTGTCTTCTTGCACCAGCTTCTTTAATCCATTTTAATCCACTTTGTTTTAATGCAAAGTTTGCAAATCCAGCACACCATGCTGTTTGATCCGAACTATAGCTTAATCCAATATTTTTCCACATATTAATAATATTTGGATTACTAGCACCACCGTGCTGTCCGGTTTCTCTCCATGTTCCTTTTTTTGCTTCAGCTAAACATGATGCCAAAAAAGGAACAACAGTAGATGCACCACTTTCACAAACAGGAGGAGGACCAGTGTCAATAACCCCTTCGGTATTTTCCGGTGTACCCGCAAAATTCTCTTTGCTTCCTGCAGCCGCAGCCGCAGTATTTTTAAATTGTGCAGGATTATTCTGTACTGCTACTATATTAGGATCATCTTGTTGTCCAGTGGCCTGAGTAGAATCTCCACTAGTAAATAAAGTTGAAGCTTCAGCAGCAGCAGCAACAATCTCCGCAAACAAATCTAACCCTGGAAAAGTAGGTGATTCTCTAGGAGATAACCACAATGCTACTGGTACTCCATTTATATTTACGGTGGGGCTATGAAAAACATCAGTCAGTCTTCCATTTCCAGGTATGTAAGGCATATACTCTCCTTATTCTGCAGTAGTAACACTTACATAGTGTGTTTTCATTTGTGCATGAGTACGACATATAAAAATTACATGTTGATCACGCAATGTTAAGTTTTCCAAATCTGGATCAAGACCAAACATAGCCTGTATCAATCCAATACCTTCAGCACTAGTTATTACAATACATGGTTTGTGTAGCGTGTAGCTTTTATCATTTCCATTAAGACCTTTACCATTAAGCCCATTTTCAATGGAAACTAATGTACCAACAATTTCATCACCTGTAACAGTTTTGAATGATAGTACTTCACCTAATTCATATTTGCTCTTTTCAATCAGCATTGATTTCTTCCCTTAATTGTTGAAATATTTTATCATCTAATTTTGCCAGACCATTATACCCACCCTCAACAAAAATAGAACCGTTTTTGTAAATCTGTGGGACTGTTCTATGTCCAGCATCAACTATAAATGCTTTTGCGATCGGATCTTTATCTATTCTAATTTCTTCAAAGGCTATTCCCTTGAGATGAAGTAATGATTTAACTTTAGTGCAAAACTGACAATTGTCCTTGCTATAAATTGTTAACATGTAATTCTTTCTTATAAATTGAGATTGAGGTCTTCTACGGAATAGGTATACTGTAGTACTAATTTTTTATCTAACTGAGACTTATTTACCACTGAATCAAAGATGAAATTAAGTATATATTTACCATCATTAATCCATACTGTATTATGTGGTTCGTGTGTTTTCGGGTTCTTGTATATTTTCATTTCAATTGAATCAATGCCATTATCATAATGTCTACATAGATGTAGAGTATACATTATTCCTAGACTTTTTGCAATATCACAATAGTAATTTTCATGTAATAATGTCCACGGGTCCGGCCAATCTGGACTTCGGTCAGGACTGATGTAGTAATTTACAAATGGAGCGTAACTCCATAAATGGTTTGTTTTTTCTATTGCTTTTTCTAATGATAAAGCACTAATATCTTCACGGAAAAGCTTCCATTCGTGAAGCCGATCACTTGATTTGAGATTCCACATTTTTGAGATTTGAGTTAAGAGTTTACGAGAGATTTTACATCAAGGGTTATTACAGTCTGATCACTGCTATTATTACTAGTACATACTATAAAAGGAGAACCAGCATTAAACATTACATCTATATCAACTCCCACTGATGCATTTTCAGTAAAAGAATCATGATAATGACATTCACTGACACCAGAATCAATTACAAATTTGATTGTACCAGTTCTGTACTTTAAATTTCTTTCTGCACTATAATTTATAATACCATGTTTAAATTTACCATGAATAGGAATATAATTAGTAGTAGCAGAATCAACAATAACACTTTTTCCAACAGTCTGATATGAATTACCAAATCTGACGGCATCAGAAATATTAGTAGACATAACTGAATATCCATTATGTTCTACTGATGGGAAAATTAAATTATCAGCTTGAGTTCTAGTGAATATATCAGCAATAGAATAATTATTATCGCTATTAAATTCAATAATTGATGAAACTGCAGAACCAGGACCTTGATACATATCACCAACATTAGAATATGTATTAAATGCACTAGTGATACCTTGAACATCTACATTGGCTAATATAGCTTGTGACCCTATTTGATTGAATAGAGAATTCATTACTTTAATGCTTGAAATATTCCCGGTATGAGTTGTAGAGACCGTCACACCATTCATTAAACTAAAAAATAAACATTTGTCAAATGTTATTTCACTGGTATTTTCTATGTCAGAAATATCAACCCCAGATGATGTGCCAATAAAATCACATTCAGTGAAATAAATTGATCTGGTATCAAAATAGTCTGATGAAATTTTAACACCTGCACTTGAAGTAACTGTCATTGGATTAATAGTTGGCCCGACAAATCTACATTTATTAAATGTCACATCAGTTGCTGCATCAATTATAGCAATGGTATTATCTAATGATTGACTAAAAACAATATCGGACATTTCTATAAATTTAGCAGTATCAGACATTCCGGCTAATATATTAGCACCAAATGCACCTGTATTATCAGTAGTTCTGAAAACACAAGAGGCAGTAACATCTGCTTGTTCAATGATGACACTATTCTTCCCTGCACCGCGTAATACACAATAGGGAGGAATACGCAATTCACCAACAATCTTATAAGTACCTGGATGAAAATTAATTACTCGTCTAGTTATAACAGGAGTTACTGAAGATAGTCTACCGTAAATTTGATCAATTGCCCGTTGAATGGCAATTCTGTCATCAATGATTCCGTCACCGACAGCACCAAAGTCTCGTATATTAACATTATCATCTAGTTTATTTTGTAATGTTCTATATGTATAACTTAGTGAATTGACACCAGTTAGTACTTCATATCCGCCAAGAAGACCTCTAAACCTATATTTGCTAAACAGTTCAAATAGGTCTGATCTTGTAGTTAATATTTCAGTTATACCTTCAATTGGTGCTCCTTCAGCAATAGTACCATTGCCAATGAATAAACGAAGCCGATCAATTGCCCAGCCGAATTCTCCTGCTGCTAATTGGCCCAGGTCTAATAATGCACCTCTGCGAACTTGTATTTGACTGACTTGTGTAACAGACATGATAGTATTACCTTTGTATCATGTATTTATGCTGATTTATTGTTTGTTTTTGTAATATTCAGCAACTCTATCCCACCACATGTTTTTATATTTTTCTAGATCAGATCCTTCTAGTACAAATTCTTGATACTGGAAATCTTGAGTACACATTAGAATAACCCCAGCTTCAATTTTGGTTTCATGTACTTCATCATGGGCTAGCATATAAGCACAAAGTTGCAAAAAGTAATCATCAATCCATTCCCTCTTCTTTGCTTTATTACTTTGCTTGAAGTCAATTATTGCTGGTTTATCTTTCCAAACGCCAACACAATCAGTTGTGCCTGCATATAAACTAGGATAATATACTGGTATTTCTACGCCCCAATATTCATTGACATTGATCAACCCCTGTTCAATGATTTTATTAGCCATTACATGACTTTGCTGACTATATGGATTTGATCCTGGTTCATCTATCATGCCATTCTTGACATAATTTTCTAGCCATTTATGCATCCTTGTTCCACGACCGGCAGCTTCGGTTGTAATATTCTGAGCTTTTTCGATACCTACTCGTTTTCGCCAATTATTTAATGCATCCCTAGATTCTTGTGTTTTGGTTGCATCAAGTATAGTAGTTACACTAGATACTCGTTGATTGTCCGGGGTAACATAATGTCGTTTGCCGTCAATGGTTTCCCTGTTTAGGGGTTGGTAGGTAAATTTATTGGTTATCATAACCAAACAAGTATATCACACCACAAGTAAAAAATCAACTTAATCGTGAAATTAAGTTGATTTTATTTATCCTCGTTTGTTTAACGCTCGTTTTGCCATTTGATCTATTGTAGTTTCCGGATCAACAGCTTGGGTGTTGGCATCAATATTATCTAATGAATAGTCTTCGTCATTAGTCATAGATTTCAAGTAAAGATATTTGACACCAGTAGGATCAGGTTTAATATTTTTAACTAGATTCTTTATAACTTCTTTATCCTTAAAGGCTGTTATAAGAGAATCAATATTAAACATTTCTGATCCTGGTTGATGACGCATCATATTGATTAGACTATCAACCCTGATCTTTGGAATTTGATGCATGTCATCGGCTCTGTTACGCAGAGTTTCTAACATATTGGCTAGATTGTTGATACTGATATCAACACCCTTACCACCTTCATCATCCTCAACTATAATTTCACGAACTCGCATTAGCGTTGTTCTCTTCCTAATGGTTCAGTACCACCAACTGCAGCATCTGATGCAGCAAATGCATCTCCTGCATCAGCTTCTGGTCCTTCTGAATCAAAGTCACTGGTTTCTGGAGCAGCAAGTTCTGATCCTGGCATTTCCATACCACCAGCACCCATTTGTTCACCTGCTAATTGTCTAGCAGCAACATCAGCACTTTCTCTGGCCTGGCCTAGTTTTGCTGCCATATCAGTTAAAAGTTGTCCAACTGAATTTTTAAATTGATCAGCTTCTTGCATACCAATTTGGTCACGGATGGTGTCAATCAATGCTGGCATTTGTTCTGCTTGCATTTTGCTAACTTTTTCAACCATGTCTTGAATGGAGTCAACCATATCTTTTGCAGCTAAGATAGCTTCACTCTTGCCCATCTCGCCTTCCATTAGACGACGAGTTTCACCTAGCCATCTTTGTAGTCCTTCACGGACTAATAGAAGTTCCATGTATTTTGGATTGCGTTCAGCAGTGTGTGAACCAAAACTGTGTTTGATTCTAGTTAGATTCTCTGCAATAGATTTACTCAATCTTTTTGCTTGCGGAATGGTTAATGTATCGTAATTGATACCAAAACCAAATCGGCTTTCCATGATTTTATTCATTTTTTTAGCAGTAGAGACAGGGTTAATTTCTGATAAGTTCATAGTCGGTTATTCCCAAAGATTAAAGTATTTAGCCAACTTTAAACTTTTCCCTAAATCATTCTTGGATTGTTCAAGTTGAGTAAGATAATTGTGGTATCTACTTAAAAATACATCAGCAGCAAAGTTATTCTTTTTCGTTTTAGCTTGCTTATAATTATATTTATACTGATCAGTCTTAACTATCAACCTACCAACATCTGCATCTTGTTTTAATATTTTCTCTGCTAAATTTGTTTTGCCAGATTGTTTATACACTGTATAACAAACTGCTGCTATCTTGCTACTAAAGATATATTCTATATCACTGTAACAATAAGAAACATTCCACCAATTACCCTTCATTGGCCTAACTGCATAATTTCCTATTAAATATCCTTTGCCCCCCATATCTACTATTAATGGTGCTTGATCTTTATGTAAAGGATGATTAACTAATTCTAAAAATTCTTTCTGGGTCCATTCTTTTAAGTAAATTACTGTACGGCTTACAATCTCTTCAATCTTTGATATGTTTACGGTATTCGTGCTGTCCATTATTGTTTTTTCTAAGTAATACACCTTTGACCACTAATTGATTTGCAATATGCTGTTCATGTAAATCCAATTGTGATTTCTTTATAATGGATTCTACATTGAATTTAGCCAATAAATCAGCTTCTTCATTATTGATGGGTAGTTGTACACTATTTAACAGTTCTACGATTTTCATATTTTATTTAAATGTATTAATAAAGAAATAATTCCGGTCAGCATTGCAACAAAAATTGATGTTCCAATTGTTATTATTTGTTTACTACTTCTTTCATTACTATGAGCTAATGAGTCTTTAATAAAAATAATATGACCTTCCAGTTTTTCAACTTTACTTTCCAAACTATCTAGTTTGTCTTGCAAGTTACTATACCTTTCAGCGCAAAGCTCCACATGGGCTTCTAGACTTTTCTTTTCAATTTCAGTTGACATTCTAAATAATCCCTGTTACGGAAATTCATTTCCGTTTTAATATTTATTAAAATTATGAGGAAAACTTAAAGTATATATTTTTGAACTCACCTGAAGTATAAAAAATTGGTATATTACCCTTAACTGTCTCTGTCAAATTGTAAATTATTGGTACTTGGTCAAAATCTGTTTTTAAAAATAAGTCTGGCTCATTTGCAGGACCTAATGCATCTTTATGTTCAATATAGAATTTAAATTTCCAACATAATTGCTTGTTTGTGTACGCACTACCAAACTGATGTTCCTTCATTTGAACTACCATAGGCTGATTTGTTGTTATTGCCATTGGTTGGGCGCGTAAACTTATTACTTGTAAAATAGTTTCCCAGTTTCGTTGTTGATTTCGTTTCATTTGCAATAATGGGTCATGTTTAATGACTCCAGTATTAGTAATGTCAACTAATGTGTATCCAGTAAACCATGTGCCAGTATCATTCATTTCATATTTATTGACCATGGGAAAGGGCGGATTTATTCCGCCCTTTGTGTTTCAAAATAATTTTATTTTGAATTAAGCTGCTTTAATGCCACCAGTTGACACGCAAGTTGATGCGGCCATAGAGATTGGACCTGCACCAATTGATGTTAGTGCGCGAATAGCATCACGCAAAACTGTGTCTGAAGTCCAGCCAGTTGACTCACATAGTACGCTCATTTGACCTTGGCTACCAGTAGTAACTTGATAAGCGATGATGGTAGCTTGAGTTGATATTAAGCGTAGAACAGCTTCAACTGCTCCGCCAGCACCCATTTCAGCATTGAATGAAACACCAGTGTCTCCAATGATTTTAAACATTGTTGGACGCTTGCCACCAGTAGAAATAATGATATCTAAGTCATTAGTGCGTGGGTTTAAATTTACATCTTGATTAACGACGCCATTTGCGTCACCATTTGTACGAGCAAAAACTGCCATGATTATTTTCCTTTTAAGTTTTTACGCTTTCGCGTATAAGAATATTTATCTAATTTATAAAAATAGTGCTTCTACACTAATTAACCAGCATCGGGTAAGAATAATGGATTGGTGGGTGCCGATCTAAATTCAGGATTTACTAACTTACCCAACTTGCCACTCTTGAATGTCTTAACAAACCCTTCGCCACCAGGCTTGCCACCAGTACTAGCACGAATTCCTAAACGATCATACATATCATTTCCACCCATAGTGTGCAACTGTTCTAATACAGCGTGTTTAGCATTTAGAATTTGATGGAATGCAGCCCAAAATACTTGCCAACTTGGTTTACGCATTACATCATTCTGAAGTATTGCTTTTTGATTGTCTGATACTTTACTATTGTTCAACCATGCAGCAAAGTCAGTAACTCCTGCTGCTTTTGCTCTAGCTACGGCATAGGTATACAGAATTGATTTCAAACTTGAGAATTTAGGTGCCGTGTAGTCGGCAATTTCATTAATTGCTGCTGCATTAGTCTTTATAAAATTGATAGCTTGATTTAATTCTTTGGTATTTGGTTTTAACTTGATTTTTGGTTTCTGTGAATTCAATACAATCAATCTTGATGTTTTATTGAACTGCTCAATGATGTTGTCTGGCATTGGTGTTAAATTACCAGTAGCATCTGCTCCAAACTTAGCAATCTTGCCATGAACTATTACAAATGCTTTAGCAGTTGCCATCTTACCACCTAAGCCAGTGGGACGAACATGGTAAGTAACTTTGTTCGGAGTGAATTCATATTCACCAGTTCTTGGATTAGCCCGTTGAGGTTCAGTGAACATAAGATCACCGGTCAAGTAACCTTTAAATTGTGATGGAGTAGCTTCTTCAAACAGATCCCATAACTCTTCATACTTTGCTGCCATTCCAGCCCGTACTTTAGCGAAAGCTTCAGGTGATTGTCCAGACTTGATTTTGCCTGTACTTTTGATTTGATAGCTTAGGCCTTCTTTGTCCAACATCTGTTCTTTGCCCCATTGATTTTTTGGAACAAATACAAATTCACCCTTGTTGTTTCTACCCCAATAGACAGCAGCACCACCATCCCATTTGAAACCTAAACTTGAGGGTGAAGAAGATGCATCTGCTAATTCTTCTAATGCTTCAATACCACCTGCAGCACCATCTACAATTAATAAATCTTCTAAGTGTTGGAATTCTCTACCAACAGTAGTTGCTTCAGTAAGTACTTCTAAAATTTTCATAGTATTTCTTCTCTCTTATTTAAAATAACTGGTAACCATTGCCAGTCCTTTTAATACTTTTTGTTTGTCATCTTCGGCTCTGGCAATAGCTTCAGGTGTTGCAGCTTTATCTCTCTTTTTAGCAGTGATATCAAGCATTGCTTTTTCAGTATATCTTTCTAAAAATCTATTCAAGAAATCATCAGGGGAACTAAAATTAACTAAATCACCCTTGCCATACATATCATTCATCTCAAAACTTAACGCCAATCCTTTAACTCCATTTACTAACTTGCTGATCTTTACCTCATCAATGTCAGTTCCAGGAAATTGTTTCAATAAAGAATTGATAGGTGTTGTTTTATCAATCGCACGACCAGTTATATCTTTGTATTCATACTTGAATATGTCATATATGAAAATCTTAGGATTACTAGTGATGGTTATCAATTGAGTGTCTTTATGCTTACTGAATGGTACATGTTTACCAGCAGAAACTTTTAATTGAACTCCTGCATGTTGAATGCTCATATCTAATAGTTCACCTAATACACTGTACATGTTACCAGATAGCAATCCTTTGACTCCATGTTCAGGAGTTACTCTAGTAGCTCCCCATGCACTCATCTTAGGTTCATGCCACATCAAATCTACTTGAACATAACTACTATCACCTATTTGAAAGATAGGATGACCTGGTTTGCTTTCAGTTAGATCAACATAGTGAGGGGTTTCTTGTTTTACAAATTCATCAGCGAGTTTATTCCAGAATGCGGTATATTGACCGTAAGTAGTACCTTCAACTGGTGGAGCAATCATTTGTAAATCTATATCACCATAAATCTTATCTGGATTTTCTACTTGATCTTTTTCATGATATGCACTTGAGCCAGTGGGTCTTCCCATTTTAACTGGTCCTAAGTTTTTAGCTGATAAGAAGTTATTAAAATCATCAACAAATTGTTGAACTACATTCAAAGCAATCTTTACGACGGCTGGACGAATGATTGTTCCTTGTGTAATAGTGGTATCCCATCCACCTTCTCGGATGATATCTTTTACTTTCATGTTATGTCGCTTAATTTTCTAAACCAAGCTGCAGTACCAGGATGAGCATCTTCAGGAAGTGATATAAGTCCCTTAGCCTGATCTTGTCTGGCTTGAGCAAGTTTACCTTCTCTATCAGGGTCATTCTTTAGTGCATTCATAATTGATTTTACACTATTAAGATCATCTTCTTTTGCTTTTGGATTCAGTAGTACCTTTGCAACCTCTTTACGAGTTCGTGCTACTACTTCATCGGTATCTCTACGCATCAATTTAGCACCAAAGGCATCAAATTTTAGACCTAAGAATTTACCAATGCTGTTTATAAGCATGAACATTGGTGCGCCCTTGAATTCTGGATCAGCATACATTCCGCGAGGTCCGTGTTGATGATATGGAGCTACTATACCAACATCATGAATTACCATAACATCAACCTGAGCTAATTTATTGAGACCTGATGCTTGTTCTTTATACTTAACGCCTATGCTAACATTACGACCATTGACTTTAGCCTGAATTCCTTTATCCTGAAAGAATTTTTCTAGTAATTTCTTAGCATCTTTGACAGGATCTTTTGCATCAGTAGTTTTAAACAATTCAATTACATCAATAGCTTCAACCATGATATCAATGTCACCTGATTTTGCTTTATATCCAGCAGACCCGATATCAGTGTGTAAATTTTTCAATAACGCAGGTGGTAGTTCTCTTTTCGCAGTATCAACTACTCCGGCGATATCTTCTTTGTTTACCTCATTGGAGTCAGGTATTGCGTTACCACCTTCGTATAGATACATCATGACTTAAACTTTCTTATTCATCGGACGAATTGGCAATCCTGGTTTATTAGGATTATTAGGATTAGCGGTATGCCGTTGCCCTGTTGTAGTTTGACGAGTAGTTCCCCCTGTGCTTGATGTTTCGGGTGGTGCCATTGCATTTAGTTGGCCTGCCATTTGTCCAAATGCACTTGCACCAGGAGTAGGTGTTGTTGGTTGTGGTGTAGCGGGTGGAGGGGTAGCGGGTGATGATGTAGCGGTTGGAGGTGCAGACTGAGATTCTGCCCAACGACTGTACAAATAATTATAGATAGCTTGACTATCTTTTGCTCCATTAATAGCGTTAATTAGAGTCAACATGTCCGGTGAATTTGATTCTGCTCTAATATAATTATTGGCAAAGTTCACAACAAAATCTTTAAAATTAGTAGGATCCACCCCGCTATGTGCAGCACGATATGTAGTCAGTATTCTGTTGAAGCTCTTCCACATTAAATCAGCACGACTCTTTAGATAAGCTTTTTCTGTTGCTGTTGATTGGTCGGCGTTAGAAGAAAGCTCTCGGGCTGATCTGTTAGCAACAACTGCAGAAGCTGCACCTGCAATGCCACTTGCAACTTTTGCACCATATTTTTTAATAAAGTCCAGTGGACCTTCAGTCAGAATCTCATTAATTTTCATTTGTTTTTCTTATTCCACGATTAAACTTGGAGGCATCTTGACTGCGTATGCTATTGAGAAGACGCCGCTCAAGTTCAATAGCAACTTCAGCTTCGTAATTTTCTTTGATGAACTGTATTAGATTAATAGCACTTTGTATAACATTTGCAGCACGGCTTTCTACAAAATGCCCTTTGTCCCGGTGGGTTACTAAGGTATCAAGTTCAGCTAAAATACTTTTAGTGCGTTTTTGCAAGAAATTACTCCGTTATGTTTTATTTATCAGCATTTATATTTGTGTGCGTTTGAATTCACCCATCAACTGCTGTAGCTTAGTTGATTCATATTGCGCTGTTATTTTTGGTGGATTATTTGTAACTGTACTAGATGTTTTAATTTGATCCAATACACTAGTAGCAGTAGGTGGTCTAAAATGTCCTTGATCATTAGATTCACCCTCATCTGTAATACGCATCGTTTCAATGTTATACTCTAAATCAATCTTGGAACCTACTCCAGTAGAACTACGAGATTTCAAACATTGAATTTGATATTGTCCACGCTCTTTCATTGCTCGGCTTGTAAAAATACCAAACACATTGTCAGCAGTATTGATCTTACTAATACCACCTGCAATATGACTATGATTAAATTCAATTTCTTCAACTGCACTACGATTCAACTGTGAAGCAGTTACCAATAATACATTCAATTCCTTAGCCAAATTACGCAACTCTTCCGCGACATACTTGTCCTTAATGAACTGATCATTGGGATTAACTTTAACTGATACTGGCATAACCAAATCCAAGTAGTCAACCATAACAAAGTCAACTTTTATCCCAGTCTGAATCTGTACTTCTTTCAAATAACTACGGATATCATTGACATTACTTTGAGCAGGCAATCCCTTGACACGATATTTACCTGATTTCTTCCCCATCATTTTTACTTTGAGGCCAGTGTTATCAATATCTTTACGAATGTCCTTTGTTCCCATACTAGTTAACATAGCATCAGTTCGTAAACTAGTTAGTTCTTCACTCAATTCCAGTGTAATATAGACTCCACTGAGACCGGATTGCAACCAACTCAATGCAATATTCATCATTACTAATGACTTACCTGAACCTGAACCACCGGCAAAGATATTGAGTTCTCCACGACTAAATCCACCATATAAGATTTTATCCATTTGAGGCCAACCTGTACTTACTTGCCCACCTGAATTAAAGTATTTGTTGATTCGTGCTGCAGGATCATCAAAGTAATCAGTTCCCATATCTTTAGTTAAACTAATCTGCACTGCATCTTTGATTAACTTTTCTACAGGATCATAATCACCTTTTTCAATTAAGTCAGCAGATACTAAGATTGCTCGTTCAAGTTCTTTACGCCGAGTAAATCCTTCAAACTCTTCAAGAAACCAATCAGTATGTCCATCACCCAATTCAGGAACTGGATTGAGTTCTACTCCAGTAACAGCTTTAATTTGCTCTACGGTAGGCAATGTTTTATATTGATTAGAATGGTCGTACATAAACTTTGCACAGGCTTTTAAGCTACGCTCAAAGTTTTCTGGATTATAAATGTTTTGTACCCTAACAAAATTCTGTGCATCGGTGAGCATAATTTCTAAAAAGAGTTTCTGCAATTCTGGTGAATAATCCTTGGTCATGTCATCCTTTTCTTTTTAAGTTCAATTTTCAAACGATTTGTTTCTTTAGCATCCAAGATAGCTTTAAGTGTGAATAGCTTACCATATTTACATACCGCTTCATTAATATCTTTGCAAGTTTCTCCCCATACTGGAAAAGAAACAGACCAATTATATTCCAATGCAGCATCAATCAATTTATATCCAGCTTTATCTTGATCAGGAACTACAATAACTTCTCTACTTAAACTATCAATAATATCAGCCTGTGATTCATTACATTCATTTCCTAATATTGCTACACCATCAATACTCATTGCATCAAATGGACCTTCACATACAATAACAAACTTACTAGTAGGTAATTGTTGGTCAACATTAAACACAAAATGTGGTTCGTAGCTATTGTGATATTTTGGTTTAACTGTATCCAGAAATGTCCTGGCAGTATAGCCAATTATATTTTTTTGCCAATAGAAAGGAACGATAAGTCTACGATTTAAGTTGTAAGCAGTTTCTGGTGTCCAATAGAAATCATATTTTGCAAAATCTATATTTCTATCATATGCATATTTTACTGCTTGTTCAAAGTATGTCGGTGGTGTTTCCCCTTCATATTGATTCAGCAGTTGAGTAATACTTAGTGCCTGAGCAGGCAGGTTGCGGGCTTTTATTACTATTTCAGTTTTTTCAACTGGAGTTATATCTAAGCTATCGTCTTTATTACGGATAGCATCGAATATTAATCGGTAGATAGTATTATCATCCGCACCTAACCATCCTAATAATTTTCTAAACTTATATGGTAAATGTCGTCCTGGCATATAGCCAGTAATAAATCCACAATTAAAACAATGGTAGTTAATACCACCATTGCCGACAGGCATGAATCCTCCACGCCCAAATCGGTCTACAGTTTCTCCATTATGGACACAACATACTGCATGACCGGATAACCAACCGGCAGATACTTGTTTTATCTGACGGCCAGTTCTCCATAACTCAAGAGTGGTATCGGAAATGGTTGTTGACACAGGTTATAGGTAAGAAAGTGATGCTGCATTATACATCACCTTGCATAATAATGCAATACTTATTACACCGACCGATGTGTTATTTTTGCCAAGTGTAAGAATACCAATATTCGTATATAAAACCAGCCTATATCAAATTCCCAAGATTTTTTACTGAATTTTGGATTAGCAGGATCCAAGTGATGATTATTATGTAATTCCTCACCTGCTACTAGTATACCAATGGGGCTTATGTTATGACTATGATCTTTGGTTTCACCATTGCGATATCCCCACCAATGTCCCAACCCGTTAATTAATCCTGCTGCTACCACTGGAATCCACATTATCTGTATAATCCATACTACCACTCCCCAAAACCCAAATAATGCTAGATCAATTGCTAACATTAATAATATTCCCAATTTGGGGTGAGGTGTATATAGTTTACGTTCAATCCAGTCTTTAGGTGTGCCTTTGCCGTACTGCATGACAAATTTAGCGTCTTTACATACGGCATTATACAATTTCATTCCACTGGTCATTACAGTTTTTAGACCGAATACATGTGGGCTATGCGGATCACCTTCTATATCAGTTGACTGATGATGTTTACGATGAACTGCTACCCATTGTTTAGTATTCATCCCGGTGGTCATCCATAGCCAGAAACGCATTGCGTGACTTAGTACAGGATGAAACTCAACACCTCTATGACTTTGACTACGGTGTAGGTAAAGTGTAACCGACACCATTGTCAAGTGCGTCATTAAGAGTGTGATTAAGATTATTCCCATTGTTTATATTTTTCCGTTTAAGTTAAAATGCCAAATGTGCTTGATTGCCAAGCACCGTCTGTAAAGATTATTGTGACCATATCAGTAAAAGGAATTTGGAATGGAATAACAGGTTGCTCTGAATATACAGTTCCGTCCCAACGTGCGTTGGCAACTCCTACAAATATATTTGCCGCAGTTGAACCGTTCTGTCTCACTACATACATGATCTGACCTTCCACCCCGTCGGCCAAATAATAATAACCATCAGCGAGTTTGTTAACTGATTTAGTTAAGTCCATATCCGTAAACCCTTGATCAACTGCGTCTACATTGATGTTTGTAGTCTGTCCAGGAGCATCGCCTAGATCCTCACTAGTCAGTTGTCCAATAGTATCATTCACAGCATAAGATGTAGTTGAACTAATATTGATGTATCCACTTATACCGCCACTAGACACTGTTACTTCAAACGTAACGTTGCCTTTAGTAAATGGACCGTATGTGTCATCCGCAATACCTAATCCAGTCATACCGCCGCTTAAGGTTACAGGTATGCCTGTATCGGCAGGTACACCAGTTTTAGCCACTGTACTCTTAACCACGGCACCTGGAAGTGTTGTAGTACCAGTCTGTCCAAATGTCCAGTGATTGGTATTTGTGTTAGTACCAATAACAACATTGCCAGCATTCTTCTCAATCTTAACATACTGATCATCATCTCCTAGATATAGATCAACTGTTGCAGGGTCGCCTGACACAAGGTGAATGTGACTTGGTTCATTATTAACGACATTATTATTAGTAACCGTAATAGATCCACCGGCGGCGCTTGGTTGAGCAGGGTCAAGGTCTAAAGTAAATGTAGTGACGGTGCTGTTGGACGGAATTGGCAACACTATAACAGCCGATTGCGGAGAAGAATCAGACGGTTCTAACGCAGGGAAACTACCTGTTAAACTACCTATTCCTAATTGTTGTGCAGTCGCGCCAGTTATTGTATAAGTGTATAAATGTCCGTTAGTTTGTCCATTAATACTTGTTAATGTAATTGTTAAGTTAGTCCCGGGAACAATATATCCGCTTGCTACTAGTGACCAGTTATTGGTAGGACGGATAACTAAACTCTGTCCGGCAAGTGCTCCGGGGGGTGTAATAATCGTAGTTGTAGTCGTTTCACCTAAGGTGCTACCTTGAGGTAATGTTAGATTACCATCTGTGCCAAATTCCCAAGACCCACCGATAGTGCCAACAGTAAATGAGCTACCGACATTTGCCGCAAACCCAATAGTGCCGGAGCCATTAATATTTCCAAAGTTAGTACCGTCCGGGAAGAATGTAGTACCATCTGTACCGAAACGCCAAGAATTTTGGGTGCCGCCATTGTTGTCGTTGGTTCCAATCTCAACTCCATATCCGGAAATACCATTTGCTGGGCCACGCTGCAATACATAGTTAAAGTCGTCGCCTAAGAATAAATCAGCAGTGTCCCCACTAGCCTTCATTATATGGAAGTGACTTTGAGCACCCGGTTCTGGCAATGCACCAAACTCTAGTGAGCCACGGCTTGTAACCATAGTGACAACACCGTTCGTGTCTACACTGACTGAGTATGCACCGTTGTCTATGCTACTACTGCTGCCGGTAAGACTGTATCGTGTGGTTGATAGGAAATTACCGAGGCCGGCGTCGCTAATGAAATTAGTCACGTTGGGTCCAACTGTTCCTATTACTTTGCCAGCGTCAACCACTGTGATATCACTGGCTGTATTGTTTAGGACACCACTGAATGTAGCACCCGTGATGTCCCAATCGCCTACTGAGAATGGTGTAGCATCTGTGTCAAGCTGTACTATCGTAGCAGTTGGCTGTATGCCTGGGTCGCCGAATGCCCCTGCCAGAACAATATAACCATTACGAACAGCAATATTGCTACCGCCACCATAGCTGCCGAACCAAAATCCACCACCGAATGTCCAAGTGGTTGTCTTGTCAATTAGGCGTTGCCATACAACAACGCCGTCGGTATCATATTTGGCTACAACCCATATAAAATCACTAGTGTTGTTGTTACCAGTAATGCCGTTCAAATATAAGTAGCCATCGTCCCCTAATACCACGCTGGTAGCAAATGTTTGGCAGTTGCCCACTACTCGTCTGCTCCACTGTTTAACACCTGCACTATTAAACTTGATTAGATTCATTGCTGAGTCTGTGTCACCATTGCCTGTGTCAAAAGAATATTGACCACACACATAAATGTTGCCTGCTGTGTCAATGTCAGCATCTGCTCCTGAGCAGTTGTATCCTACGTCAAACTGTACTGCTTTTTGCCAAGCAATAACGCCATCGGAGGCATATTTGATCACCACCATACGGTCGGCATCATCATTGACGGCCAATGTACCAACCTTAACAATCATATCATCGACCCCATCTTGACCACCAAGGGTTGAACCAAGAATAGTTGCGAATGTATCTCCAACAACTCTGTTGCCGGTGTCATCAGTATTGATACTGATAGTAGGTACACCGGCACTGATATCAATGTCAAAATTCACTCCATTTGTGAGAGCGTTAGTGTATGGTGTAGTCCAGTTAACATTGCTTGTAGGTTCTGTAACTGCAGTGGACACAGAATCTGTGGGTAATAGTTTATCAACATAGCCAATTGTCACAACTTCACTGTCAGGACCTACTGCCATGCCGTATGCTTGATCGTAACCCTGGCCGTTTAATGTCTTGCACCATACTACCGATCCGTCGGCCCTGCTAATTCTAGTAGTAAAAATGTAATTGTCCGTGCCATTATAAGCATAACCTACCATGACAGGGTCGCCGGCCTGGCCCACATCTACTACCGAGCTTTGACTGTCTGCTTCAAAGTCGTAGGTCTTGCTCCACACTAGACTGCCATCAAGGCTGCTTAGTTTAGTCAATGTGGCAAATTTATAGATGCCAGGGCCGTCAGTTGAACCCGCGAGGTAGATGTAGTTATAAACTGCATCATAGGCCAATCCCCATCCATCGGTGTTCAGATTAGTACCAAAACGCACTTGCCAAATCACAGCACCAGTGGGGGTTAACTTGGCTACTGAAGTATATGTCTCATTACTGTTAGTGGGCACAATATGATTGAATAATGCAATGATATTGCCGTCCAAATCATATTCTACGCTGGTGGTTGCTTGTACAAAATCATATGTAGGAGCGTCTGATGCAAATGTTTCAATCCAGATATTACTATCGGCTAATCCGGTAAAGGCAGTAGTTTGAATGCTACCGTCCGGGAATGTTACGTGACCATCGGTGCCAAACTGCCAAACATGCCCAGCAGTATCATAAGTACCAATACAAACTTTGCCGTCGACGGCAATCTGCACAAATTGATCGTCATTGCCCAAGAACAAATCAGTGACTGCAAGATCGCCTGAAGTTATGTGTATATGATTGCCGTCTGGACTAGGAACTGTGGGATATATTTTTAATAGTTGATTAACATTGCTGGCACCACCTGGCTTGATTTCAACAGACTGACCATTGCCATTGCCGGGAGCTCCTGCTGTATCATTGATAGTGCTACCTTGAGGTAATGTTAGATTATCATCTGTGCCGAATATCCAACT
>Ga0209134_10000096_pt1 | contig 24218 bp, 41 predicted proteins | sample LauGreSp1BDMLBSN_2_FD_187566 | JGI IMG/M metagenome (GOLD analysis project Ga0209134, IMG submission 187566) | Freshwater lake microbial communities from Lake Michigan, USA - Sp13.BD.MLB.SN (SPAdes) (version 2) | ecosystem: Environmental > Aquatic > Freshwater > Lake | place: Lake Michigan, USA... | reverse complement strand
ACAGACCTTTCATGCCTTCAACCAAGCCAGCGTTAGCAGCAGGGTTCACGGTAGCGTAACGTGGCGACATCACAGCGGCGTTCTCGTTGAGCTTCTGCTGGGCTTGCAACAGCACCAAAGAAGTGGAGGGAGTGGTGCCTGGTGTGCCGACAGTGTTACCGATGGTGCGGTATGCATTGGCAACGTCAGCGTCAATGCTGGAGGCCAACTGGGAGATACGCGGCTTGAGCACACGTTCTGCAAAGTCATCCAACTGCATGGTCAGTTCGGCGGAAGTGAAGTTCACGCCGATATGCTTTTGGTTAGCCACAGACAGAGTGGTGAACTGCTCGTTGTCGTCCTGAACTTGCAGGGCGGCACCGTCAGTGACCAAAGCGCGGTCAGGCAGGCGGATACGCAGTGTAGAGCCGATCTTGGCACCTTCGACAGCAAAGCTGTCGTCGTACTGACGGTTCACGTTGCGGGTAAGTACAAGGTTGTTTTCAAGGATTTCCAAAGCCTTGCGGGTGATCATGTCGATCGTGAGAATGCTATTTGACATAAAAGTCCTTTAAATGTTAGCGATTGCGTTGTGCTTCGTACTTACGAATCTGGCGATTGCGCTCGGCTTCGATCCACTCTCCAGTAGTCATGGTTTTGATTGATCGTGGATCAGTCGTGTCATGGCTTGGGCTTCCCGAAGACCGCGCAGTTACCGGACTAATAGGCGTCGGCGCAGAAGTTGATTTTTTTACCGGAGGATTATCAGCCAATCTGACTTCAATCTTTCCGATTTCCTTTGCCTGCAATATAGGCGACAGACGGGCGATGCGCTCGGCTTCTTTCGGATTCGATCCAAGCCAGTAGGCTAGATCGGGGCCGTTGTCAGACGATTGAATCGACTCAGCCATAACATCAGTAATTCGCAGCTTGGGGTTGTAGACGACATCTTCGAAGTCATCGTACTTGTCCCGTGCTTTTTCTTCACGTTCGTTATATGCTTCTACGACTTCAGCCTGGTGCATCTGGCGGTCACGAGTAGCGATCAGTTCTTCAGCCTTTTTAATCGCCAATGCTTCCGCATAAGCGTCGGGGCTGTCAAAATTATCGATAGACGGAACATCCCTTGACACAGCCTGCTTGGTTTGCACTTCTGCTTGCCTAGCGACTTGATCGCGTTCCCATTTGCGCTGTTCTCTTGCGAGGCGCTTGCCAATAGCAGCGTCAAGTTCCTCTTGCGAGAATGTCTTAACAGGCTGGCTTTCAGCTACTTCCGGCAAATTTGCTTCAACTTCAGGTGTGGCCGTCACAACCTTCGCTGGCGCGGAGTCTACTTCCGCTAGGACTTCTTCAGTCATGTTTTAACTCTGTTGAGTTCCCGATGAACCTCATCGGTACGGTTTTACACCATTCGGGTCACTACTCGTTGACCGACGGTAAGGCCGGTGCCGAAAGTGATGGTCGTTGTGTTAGTTTCAGTATAGTCGTAATTAAACTCTTTGACGAGTCCATTGACGATCACCATTAAATATCCACCCAAGCCGTACTCGGGCACGGTAAACACGGTTTGGCCTTCTGCTGCTACGATGACCGTGCTTTGAACGCCTTGAATAGTGTTAACGCCGTCAACAGTCCAGATCAGGTTGTCGTCTGCGTCTTTAAGCAGCAAGGTATAGCGAGATGGCCCAAACCAAACATTAGCCTCACCACGCGAGTCAAGAATAATGGGGTTTGCATTCGCAAAGTTGCCGGTGCTGTCGGTGTACGTAGCCAAAGGCACCGTGGTGCCACTAGCGTAGGTAAACAGCTTGCCACCAACAAGAGGCACACCCGCAGCAGTAAAAAACTGCATCTTGGGCGACGGGCTAAGTGTGACAATCATGCTTTTTCCAGTTCTTTAACGCGCGCGGTAATAATAGCTGTTGAGGTATCTTTGTCCAACGTTAGATAGCCTTTACAAACAATATTGTAGTCCACGCCGTTAGCATCTTTCTCGCTCTTAACCGGCACGGTAATGTCTAAATTTTTAAGCAAATATTCTTTGCCGTCTTCAAAAACGCGCCAGACATGATCCATCGTGCCGCGCCCTGCTTGGCCTCGCGTCTTGTTAAATCGTATCTGGTAAGTTTTCATATAATTTCAACCGGCGGCATAGCGCAGGTTTGCGGGGCAGAAATTACGGCTAAATTAAAGTGAACAAATTTGATAGGCAAATCTGCGGCGTGGCGCGTAAACGAATGGGCTAGCCATGAGTTAGCAAAAACCATCATGCCAGGCTTTGGCGTAAAGTTAATCATTTTACTGGCGGGGGTTGCCATGTTCATGTCTTGCTCTGGCAAGTCAATTTGCACTTTGGCTGCCCGAGGATCGTGGAACACTACGTGAGAGCAATCTTCAGGGGTTTCCAAAAAGTAAAAACCTACGATCTGTGAACCGTACCCGTGAACGTGTGCATCCATTGCAGAGTGCTTGTGGTGCTCTTGAGTCCACATCTCTGTAAACTGCACCGCCTTGTCCTGCATGGCGTAACCCTGCTCATTGAGAATATTCCAAGCCGTAGCGCCAACAAAGTCTGAAAATTTTGCCAAACGCGGGTCAGCAAAATAATTGCTTGTCATGTAGACGGGATAGATTTCATTAAGCGATTGCGTCTTGCGGGCCTCAATTAAGGCTTTTTCAGAGATAGACGAAACGGTTTCCAAAAAGTCAGGGCGCTCAATGATGTAGATTGGACACGGAAAGTGGTGCGCGACTTGAAGCTGCGTTTGCAGGACAACTTCGGCTACCGACTCGGCAGCTTTACACACTTTTTTGACTGACTTCTTGATCGCTGTTTTGGCCATGTTTCTTCCTTATTGGTTGGGCAGTCAGTTTACAACCTGAACCCATTGCCAAGCAAGGAAATCGAACTTGTATTGATTTTCATCAACAGGATGGGCAGGGGCGTCTTTCCAGTTGGCATCCGCGCCGCACCAAAACACCAGCTTGCCTTCTACTGGCTCAGGGCGTGGTATTGGGGGCTGCATTGTGCAAGTAGCATCATCCAAAATCCAAGCTGACCAATTTTCAGCTTGTTCGCGTGCGTTAAACGCAGTAATAGCAGCCTGTTGTTTGGTATTTTTTTCTTCGGCGGTCATGTCGCGCAGCGGCCATACATCAACCCACACACCGTTTACTTTTGCGTACGCAGGTTCATCGGAGTCCATTGTTTGGTAAACGCTGGGCGTAGGACGATCAACGTAAGTAAATGGCTCCCACTGCGCGGGGACTACGCCGAACGCTTCAATAAGGTTATCTTCAGTTGCGGGGTGATTTTTAACCGCACCGTTTTCAGTTTCAATATATAAATTCATAATCAACCAACATCTGTTGATGGGAACGAGCGAGTAGTTCCCGGCCAAACAATGCGGACAGCGCCGTTTTTACCTGTACCCCCTGATCTATTGCCACCTGCATACCCGCCACCGCCACCGCCACCATACGCGCCCCCACTACCAGCACCGCCAGCACTAGGAGCAGCCCCATTCACGCCACCACTTCCGCCCCTGCCGTATGTACACGCCGTGACATTGGCAGTTCCGCCTGCGCCGCCAGTGCCTTGACCAAGTATTCCTACGCCGCCGCCACCACCGGCGCATCCCGCATACGTTCCGTTATAGCTTACAGTGCTACCCCCACCGCCATAAGTACTTGAACTAGCGTCAGTACCTATATTATTGCCTGCACCCCCCGCAGACCCGTAGCCGCCAGCACCGCCAGCACCGCCGCCGTATATGCCGGTGCTGTTATTACGACCATTACCGCCGTCACCGCCACCGCACCCAGCATAAGTTCCGCCTACACCAGCAGTAAATGGAAAACGTACGCCGTTGCCGCCACCGCCGCCTTTAACGACTCCTGTAGAAACAAAATAAGAATCACTAGCCGACGCGCCTACAACAACAGTGTATGAGTTACCGGGCACCACGGTGTAGTTATTTTTATATCCTAACCCCCCGCCCGCACCACCGCCGCCGCCACTGCAACACGCGCCACATTGTCCTGTGCCCCCGCCCCCAATAGCAACAATAGACACAGAAGTAACGTTCGTAGGGGCAACCCACGTAAACGTGCCAGCGGTTACATACGATTGCGCGCCGCGTGCAATCGGGGCCGCGCCGCCAACAAAAGCTAATGCAATTCCGGTCATGTTACGTTCCCCGATACAACGCAAACGGTGCCACTAATAAACAAAATAGTACACACGCCGCGAGTTGCCAGCGACAAGGTTGCTTTATCCGCATCAGTGCCCCCCAAATACGCTGTTGTAATTGACAAAGTAAGTGTTGCAGCGCTAGACGTGTTGTTAAAAATTACAACCGCATCGCCAGCAGAAAATGTAGCGTCCGGCACAACAATCGCGCCGCTTGCGCCAAGCTCAATAAACTCACCTACATCGGTTGTAGCCAACGTGTAGCTTGTAGTCTTGGCCGAGCCGGATTGAGGAATTGCGCGAAGTTTTCCCGCCGCATCGTTGTATGAGGCGGCGGTAGTCACTACACCACTGCCTTTGGGCGTAAGCGTCAAGCTGATGTTTGTATCGGTGCCATCAGCAGCAAGTGTTGTTCCCGCCAAAGTCACTCCCGCAGCCGCTATGTTTGTGTCAAAAGTTGTGCCGTTGACAGTTGTCGCCGTAACAGTAGTAGCAGAAAGGCTAGTCGCTGAAACAGCTTTGCCAGCAGTCAAGTCATTGACAGCAACTTGTTTGGTCGTACCGGATTGAACAATCGGCAAGACCTCAGTGCCAGCAAGCGGGGTCGTTGCCGCTGGCAACTGGGAAATTTTTAAGTCAGCCATTTATTCACTCCAAAAGGATGTAGTCGCCATTTTCTTGCACAAGGTTTGCCCCAGATTCTGTCAGCAGATTATCCACTGTCAAGCTGCTATCAAAAGTGCCTGAAAATAGCGTGGCGATGCCGCCAAGCCCAATTGACACAGCATTTCTGACAGCAATTCCAAAACTCATTGAATGTTTACCGGCTTGCAGTAAATTGATCCGGTCGCGGATACCTGAATAGCACTCACGCGCCATTGCCCGCCAGTGCCATTGGGCACAGCAAACGGGATGGGTGTAAAAGCGGGAATGGGGGTGCTGGAGGTGGTAGCAGTGACGCCCTCGCCGACTACAACGTAGGCGGGGGTTGTTGACCAGATTACCACGCCTTGTGGGCCTGCTGCCCATGTAGAAGTTGATCCAGCATCACCTGAATACGAAACAGTTCTTGCCGGAAACACCGTATCGGCTAGAGGTTTTAAAAGTTCCATGATGGCTCCTTATGCCTTAAATATAACATAGCGCTTAAATTACGCCAAAAATTTCAGCTTGTAGAGTGTAGACAGGTACAAGCCAATGATCTCGTCGATGATGTTCTGGATCGGTGTGTCGGTCTTGTCGCACACTTCGTACCGATTACTCTCAAGCTCAGTCATTGAGTCTTGCAAAAACTCGATGATGTTGTTGGTTTTCTTGGCGCTCATCAAAGAGATTGGCCCGATCAGGCCGTGCCTGCCTTGGTAGGCTTCAGAAAACTTGTCCGCCAAGCCCACGATATCTTCGTAAAAATGCCTCAAGGCTTTGTGCTTGGAATAGCTGCGGGTGTTCAAATGCACCGAATGAGCCACATCACGGGCTAAAAACAGAGTGCCTACGAAATCGGATGGCTTGTGCATTATTGTATAACTCCCGTTTCTTGTGGCTGCTCAGGTGGCATTGGTTCCATTGGCGGCTCGCGCATCTCAGGAATGCCGCCAATTATGTCATTAGACTCCATTGCAGCCGCAACCACACCCATTGCGATGTCTTGAATCTGTTGCTCGGTCATGCCAGCCTGCACCGCGCTGATGCGCTGTGTCTCGGCAGCGTATGCCTTGATCATTGCTTCAAACTCTTTGATCTCGTTAGTGCGGACAATCTCAGAGTTCTGCACGTTGTCCAGCATACCGGCCATCTGATCCATCTGCTGGGCCATCGCTTGAAGCTGCTGCTGCGCGGCTTGCAGTTCCGGATTGTCTTCGCCATCACTGAGGAACTTAGGATCGATGGTCTTGGCAAAGCGTTTTGCCATCTCCTGAGCGCCAGGCCAGTCCATGTTCTTGACGAACAGGTCACCAGCCACAGCCCACAACTGTGGGTTGCCTTGCAGCAACTGGCCCATCGCTTCCAAGGCTTCTTGGCGCTTGGTAGCGTAGCCCGGCCCCGTGGTCGCCACGACATCGTACTTGCCCACGCCGGGGTTGTAGATCGTGTCAATCACAATGTTGTCAGCGTTGCGGATTTCCCGCACTGGCACCGGCTGCTCTGGGTCGATCTTCGCCATCTTTGTCTCGCCGTCTTCGCCAATCGTTCTGGCAATACGTTGCGTGTCGTAGATTTTTGGGATCAGATCAACCAACTGGCGCGCGATGTGACGAACACCGCGAGTCAGGTTGTCGCCGTAGTGGTACGTGCCGACATCACCCTCACGCTGACGCGCAAGGATGGCTTTTCCGCTTCGTTCGTTGCCGCCTTGGCCTAACGATGCGTTGTATTGGCCCGTTGTGGCCTTGATGTCTTCAGCAGCGCCCGCTTTGGCTTGCAGAAGGCCGCTAGAGGCCATCGGAGGCTGTGCCCGCTGGGGTAGTGGCAGGGCAGCGCCTTGGCCGTCTGTAACGTCTGGATTGACCTCCAGATACGGCCAGTTGGTCGTGTTAGCGGTCTTCCACTTGTCTTCGTAGCCCTCAAACTGACCGCCGTACCCGATAAAGGGCGCTTTCGGGGCCAAGGCCAGCATCTCGGCCTCTTGCGACACCCAGTAGTTGTACATGCGCTGGGCGTCCTTGGCGTTACGCACAAGGCCAGACACGTACAGACGGCCATCAACTTCAAACTCGTTGCCGACGATGCGGATCACGGGAATCCACTTGCCAGCCCACTCGTTTTGCTCAAGGATTTCGTAGCCGTTGATCTTGCAATACCGGATGCGCCGACGGTCAGACTCACGCGAGCGTTTAGGCTTGCCGTAAATGGCTTTTAGCTGCTTGTCCTCGGGCGTGCCATCAAAGGCGGTAACGTTGCCCATGTACATGTTCAGCGTAGCGCGGTCGTAGTCAACGTAGTAGTAGTCGGCAATGCGGATCGTGTCTTCGTTCAGCCAGTTGCTGATCGACTGATCGCCCACACCCAAAGATTGCAGCGTTGTGATAGGCGCTGCGTTTGGGTACATGCGCTCATAGTCTTCTCTAGACACATCTTCGGTGATAAAGCAGTACTTGGCGTCTGCGCCAGTCGGGTCTTGGATCATCGGATCCATGTAGACCGAAAAGCTGTTGCGAATACGGCCAATCTTGATGTCTTGGTCAAACGTGTCATCGTCGCAGTACTCGGTCAGCAGACGGATGTAGCCTTCACCGTAGGCCACTTGGTTCTCGCAGGCCGTGTCGTAGGCCACATCGGCGTCAGAGATGTACTCAATGTGCCGAATCATGCCGTTGAAAATCTCGGCGACTTTGACATCGGCCTTGTCGTCCACGGGGATGACCTTGGCACCTGGCCGGTTCTGCCGCATGTCGTTGGTCACTTGACGAACGTGCTGCGGCAGCTTGTTGATAGTCAGGCATGGCCGTGCGTTGATCGTCTGACCTTGCACCGCACCGCGAGTCGCCAGCACATCCGAAGGCCATTGCCATTGATTATCAGGACTTCCGGCGTAAAACTTCAGGTCGTCATTTTCATCCTCCCGAGATTCCGATAGCGCCGACATAGCCATATCTAAACGCGCGCGCGCTGTTGCCAGCACATCCGCGTCGCTGTTAGCTTTGGCAGAGCCTCCGACAGCAACCGCCGCAGCGGCGATAATTCCCGTTTGATCAGCCATTAAATGTATTTCCTTTGCTCATGTTATCGCGTCCCGGTAGCACTTGCAAATTCCAAGGCACATGAAAACCAGATACCGTTTCGCCGCGAAGCGGGACAACGTGGTCAACATGGTAGTCTAATCCCGCACTGCGAAGCGCCGAACAATAGCTGTAAACGCATTCCATCTCAAACTTTTCGCCAATGTTTAGCCATTGAGGCATTCTCTCAGCTTTAGCGGTTCGATAGTTCATTGTCCACAAATTGCGATTACCGGGGCGTTTAACATTTTGATTACGCTGATACTGGGCGCGTTTTTCAGGATTTTGCTTACCCCATTCAACAGCTTGAGCGCTATACCGTGCGCGGTCTTTAGCTTTTGATTTATTTGCAGTAGCATTCGCGCATTCGCAGCAACTTTTGTTGGCCGTGTATCGTTCCGTCACATGCCCGTGCTTACAAGCTACGCCGGTAAAATACCTTGGTAGCTTGTCGGCTTGCGCGGCTGCACGAGACATCATTTTTTCTTTGGTGCTGCTGCACGCTTGACGGCATAACTTATTGCCACGGCCTGCTTTACAGGCTTACCCGCCGCGACTTCAGCTTTGACGTTCTTGCGGAAGGCTTCGGGTGTCTTTGACTTAACGAGTGGCATGATAACCCCTATGCAGGCTGAACGTGAAGAATAGAAAAATTGATCTTAAGCGTGTCTGTGTAAGCGTTGCTTGATACATTATCTAAGTTAACTGTAAACGCGCCATCAGTTACCGTCACCACAGCGATAAGGTACGCAAAGGTGGCCGTAGCACCAGACGCAATGTTTACGATTACAGTGTCCAAAGCAGACACCTGAGTGTTATTTACAACAAACGCAACTTTAGCGTTAGGTGCCATTTGCGCGTTTGTCGTTGTGATCGTACCCGCCGTTTTGTTAATTGTTACGGCTGACGCTTTGTTGCCGGTTTGTGTAACCGTGCCATACGCGCCGTTGGTATAGCCAAGTTGTGAATTAGCGTAAATTACCGCAGCATTAACGGTGTCCGCGCCAATGATATCTTGATCAAGATAAGCAACGCCAATAGGTTTGGTATTCGCCATGTTACTTCTTCTTAGCAGTCTTGGCAGACTCTTTAAAGGCTTGTTTAGTCGGCGCGGCTTTGCTACCAACTTTGTTCATCTTTTCGCCAGAGCCAGCTTTGATGCGCTCTTGCTTGGCGTGAATTGCGGCATAGAGCCCAGGTTTAGTTGCCATGATTTAGCACTTCCATCGTTTAAGTGATGCCTTGGCACGCTCGGCGTCGCCTTTGGCGTTCTTGACTACACCTTCCATGCGGGCACAAAAGCTAGCCTTGCGGCCCTCGTCTGCCTTGGTCTTGGGGTTAGGGGCTGGCGGCTTCAAGTTGCTGCCGGTAGCAGCGTTGTACTTCTCGCGGCCCTTGGCAGTCAGGCCCGCGCCCTTGGACACCGGCAGTTTTTCGCCGCGCCCTACGCTTAGAGAAACCCCTTTTTTCGTCGCCATGCTAGCTCCCCATCCAAGAAGTTGCTGCCGAAGTATCGGAATACGTCCGGCGGGTGGTTGTTCGCGCATTGTACTCGCCCCGATGCGCCACGGGAAAGGCAAATGTCACGCAAATAGCGTCCGCCGCATCCGGCGAGGCCAATCCCCGCGATTTCATGTCCTTTTTCGACTCCAAAAAGATCGTGCCCCGTGAATCCGGCTTCATCATAGGCGAAATCAAGTCCGTCTTCAAGAACCTGTCGTTCGGAATACTGGCCGTTTTCAACCATTCGCGCATGTCACCCCACATCTGCGCCCTCATATTGCCGTACATGACCGGGTTTTTGGACTTGTTGCCAAAGTTTACGCCCTTGATCTTGTAGCGCTGCTCTTTGAGCCTGTCCACAATCCCCGCCCCTAGCCCACCCTCGTCGATCACTACCAGCGCGGGCTTAAACTCCTCAATCGCCTCAATAACGTGCCCGACCACCGTCATGGTGTCGTCGCCCCGGTGCCGGATGATCTTCACAATGTCCCGCCCCTGCCGCACCGCTATCACCGTAGCGTCCGCCCCGAACCGCGCTGGGTCAACCCCAATAATAATTGGCGCGCTCAGGTCTTGGTACTTGACCCGTTTCATGGCCTCATCGACCGTGTTAGCCCCGATGAACTGGTCGTCCCCCGCGCTTGGGAACTGACCGTACACCTCGACATGCGCCTGACTTGAATCCGGTCCATACTCGTCAATGATCTGCTGGTAGACCTGCTTGTCCGTTCCCTCGACTGTTCTAGCGTCCACCACCTTCGTGTCCCAAAAGTCGCGCTTGGAGTGGAAGGTTTCGTAGAAGTACCCCGTGTTGCGACGCGGGTTGGAAAACGCAAACCAGAACCGATTAGGCGTGTTCTCTGTAAAAAAGCCCGCTGTCACCGCCCAGATGGCGTCGTCAATACCGCTGGCCTCGTCGAAGATCACCAGCACGCCGTCCATGTTGTGGACACCGGCAAACGCGTCTGGATTCTCAGCCGACCACAGCCGCCCCTCAACGCCCCAGTACCTGGTGCCTTTACGCAGGTCGCGCTCGACTAGCTCTGTCAGCCACTTGGCCGGCTGCAAGCTGGTGGCCGATACCTCAAACCAGTGGCTGTTCAGCCCCATCGCCAGCCACTTGGTAATCTCGGCCCAAGTTACCTTACGCAACTGAGACTCGCTGTTGGCCGACACGATCGTCGTCGAGCCAATCCGTGTGGACAGCATCCAGATGACCAACCATGAAACCAGCGCCGACTTGCCGATACCCCGTCCTGACGCGACCGCCTCTCTTAGGGTGTCAAAGTCAACCTTACCGTTGTTCTGTTTGATGTGCGCTGCAATGTCCTGCAACACCTCGCGCTGCCATTTGCGCGGCCCACTGAAGTGCTCCAACGGCGTGCCCTTGACGCCCCACGGGAATGTCAGCATTACAAACGCAAACGGGTTGTCCTTGATGGCCGGGCTCCACAGCCGCGACATCAGTTCTTGTTCGTCTTCAGCGCTGTATTTCGTAGACTGCATTTAGTTGTGGCGTGAGTTGTTCACTGGGGTTGTTCTCGATAACCATATCAATGACGCGCCGCTCGGCCTCGGCCAGTGCGGCAGTGATGCTGATGCGCTGATCCACGTCGATGGTAATCGCCTGCTTGGCGACCCAGCCGTGAACGTGTTGCAGAATAGCCAAACTGGCTTTGGCGTCGCCCTCGGCGGCTGCTTGGTGCAGTTGCTTAGACGCCGTAATCTCGCCATCGGCGCGGCCTTTCATCGCCGCCACTTCGGCTACGGGGTCAAGTTGGCACAGTTGCCGGTATTCTTGGGGCAACATGCCGGCGGCCAATGCGAGGGTGTCGCCTTTGAGGCCCAGCTTGGCGGCTTCGTAGATGGCGTTAAGACGCGCCTCTGTCGCTTCGACTTTGCGCGCTTCAAATGGAAGCGAGTAAAACATGGGTTCTCCAGATGCGTGGAGTTTACATTAAAAAAAATTTTGTTGGTGGCCCCTACGTCACCGGCTGGCCCTGTCGTCGGCCCTCCCTACCCCCCCACCCCCTGGCCCGATTGCCCTATGCAAGTAAGCACTCACTAACATAGCCCGCCCCAGTTAGCACTCACTTACAACCTGGTTGGTTAGCGCTCGCTTCGCATAGTGTGGACAATGTGGACATGTCCACAAACATTGATGGCTTGCATGTCTGTTTGCTATCAATTAGGGAGCAGAGTGCTATTGATTAAGGAGCAGAGTGTGGACAATGTGGACCATGCGTTAGCTAATTGTCCACAATGTCCACAAACCATAACGCGGCTTTCTGGCGTGGGCGAGTTGTGGACAATGTGGGCACTTTGGACCATAGTTTCAAATTAGCGCCAGACAATAGCGTAGAAATACACCACTGTATATCTATACAGTATATGTGATATCTTATTATCTTTAGATATACATTGTCCACATTGTCCACAAACCCTATTTCCCCTCTCAGCGCACGTGGACAATCCCCCACCTTTTTCGCTATCCGCATCCAGTCCACATTGTCCACATAAAAAACACCTTGACGCACAATTGCAAAATCATGTAGAATTACGATTCCCTCAACTTATACGGAAAAACGTAATGCCTACCAAACAGACACTCATGCCCGCTATCCACTGCCAAACAGCCGATTACTTGGAATCAGCGCTGGCGATTTATCAAGTGCGCGGCCTAATCAGCCGAAATCAGGCGCTATCCATCAAGCAAATTTGCCGGCATGAGTTGCCCGCGCATGTAGCGTTAGAGCAGCGCACACCTAAAGGCGTGGTGTATGTCAACGTCAACGGCAAGCCGCTGGCCGAAATAAACACCCGCGCCAAAATCCTAGGTGTAAACACCTAGAAAATAATCCTTGACAGTGCAAAGAATTCTTTTACAATAGAGACATTAACAACAGGAGCTAACGATGAATTTTTTACCTGGTCTTTTTATCCTTACGCCAGCAGCGTATTTTGTAGCGGAAATTTTGACCCGCATCATCTAACCAAAGGCCGGCGCAAGCCGGCCAACAACAGGAGCTAGCAACATGACATTCGCATTCATTCCAAAGGCCGCGTACAAAATCGGCCAAGTGATTCAAGTACACGGCGCGCCGATGCGCGTAGAGAGCTACACGCACACGGGGCGCAATGTGACCGCCGTCACATTACCCGGCGCGCCGCGCTTTAAGCGCATCGTGTGCATTTGCACAGACATGCAGGCCATTGAGGGCGTCACATCATGACTTACAACCCAATGACCGAAGCCCTTGATTATGTTCTGTGGCTGACAGGTGACGGCATCGAATTAGACGATGCGCTGACCAAAGCCGCTACGCGTCTGCATGTCGAGCGTGACGCCCTCGCCCTCGCGTATCAACAGAAAGGCCCGCAAGTGTACAAATACCAAGTCAATTTTTCTAAGCGTTTCGTAGACGGCATTTTGAAAGGCCGCCTGTACCATGACTATTTGCGTTTTGTAGACTGGCAGTCTGCCGACAAATTTCGTGAGAAATGCGAGTCTGGGCATGTCTTTGAACCTTGCGCTGGCAATAACGCATACAAGACTGAAGACGTCACTCTTACCGCCATTGAAGGGATGCCAGCATGACACGCAACATTTTCACGACACGCGGCCGCGTATTGCGCGCCGTCTTTGACCTAATCGGCGCTGTCGCGCTAGCCGGCGCTGGCGTAATGCTCATGCTGGCCTACTTTGACGTACTCACTCACTGAAAGCAAACCATGATCCAGACAATCAACGTTTCACAATTCCGCGATGCCTTTCGCAGCATGGGCCGCCAAGATCAATTCTCTTACGAGGGTCTAGGCGCTCTGTTCGACTACCTTGAAGACTTCGACGGCGGCGGGTATGACCTCGACGTGATCGCGCTCTGCTGCGACTTCTCAGAAGACACAGTGGAAGACATAGCCGCAAATTACGGGCTTGAATTTAGCGCTATTGAAGACGGCGACACAGACGGCGAACGCGAACATGTGCGCGCCTACCTTGATGAAAACACCACAATCGTGGCTGAGACCGCATCCGGCTTTCTGTACGCTCAATTTTAAGGACTAACACCATGAACACCATCACCATTGGCCGCACGACCTACAAGCTCAAAGACACCTCGACCATTTTTAGCGACCATGCCAAGTGCACCGGCAAACACAAGCGCGTCAAAATCAAAGCCGATAAACCGCGCTTCTATCCCCCTCACGGGGCTAGCATGTCAACCGCCGATTATGTGCGTGCGTATCAAAACATGAACAACAAGCTCATGCCTTGGGACTGGCAACCACTGACCGAACACATCAGCCAGGCGCAGGGCGAAGACACTTTTGAGGTGGAAGCATGACGCAAACGCAAGCCCTTACCCGCGCGCTTGTCTTAGCGCTCTGCGCGCCTACGGATGCAAATGCGCAGCAGGCGGTCGAGCTAGCGCAGCAATTCGCGCATGGCCTAAGCGCTGCTGACGTTAACCAATGCAAAGCCGATGCTATGGCGGAGGCTGACGCATGAAAACCAAAGCCCAAGCCCAAGCGGACTGGTACGGCAAATTTGCCGAAGCTCTGGTGACGCATCACCCCGAATTGTCCGGGCGCATCGATTGGGATGCTGCCAAGTACTATTTTTTGTATGGGACGCCAGTGCTCGAAGCCGTCGATCTTTATTGCATCGCTAGGGGGATAGAACCATGAAAGTGCCATACACCGCCCGAGGGTTAACCCTTGAATGCGAATTTGAGTTAGAACCAGGCGAACCAAGCGCATGGGACGAGCCAGGCTGGCCGGACGTGTACCACTTGATCAGCGCCAGCGTGCAAGGGGTTGACGTTACCGCTATTCTCGACCCTGCGCTGGTGCATCAGCTTGAGGAACGCGCCGGATGGTCCTAATACTAGCCGCGCTGGCGGCGGCGGTCTTAGCCGTCATTCTGAAACTGTAAGGGCCCTTGACGGGCCCTTTCTTATTTTACCCGAACCAGACTGGCGGGCGGCGCGTCTTCAACCATGCGGCGCAATTCTGACTTTGGTCTGTCCACCATATCGGGCGCACAAAAAATATGCTTTTTAGTGTCGTAGTCCCGCGACTTCAGCCTGCCACAATCGACCCATCCGGCCTCTTTAAACGCGTGCAGGAGCGCCGTTTGCGGCACTTTGACCCCACTAGGCGCTGACCCCGCCAAACGATCACAAACCGCGTGAAATGGGCTGCCGATAACGCCACGGGAGAATTCGCCCATCTTGAGGCGCATCAGGTCCACCAGGTACGACTCGGCAATGCTCATGCCATGCTCAACCAGGTTCATTTTGAATTCTGTGCTGGCGGGCGCTGCGCCAGGGTTAAACGCCGACACATCACGCGCCTGTAGCCATGCGGCAATGGCTGCAAAGCCGCCCGACTTGTACCAGGCCCACATCTTAGCGGCGGCGTCTGGGGTCATTCGGGGGGCTTGTGACCAGATGCAAAACCAGCGGCGGTCTTGGCTGTCCAGCGAAATCGGCACGGGGTCATTCGAGAACGCCAACACGAAAACGCGGTTTGCCATTTGGTACGGGTGCAGCCCTTTTCGGTTGACGGACAGCATTTCGGGCGGCGCTGCAATGATCGGCTTCAAGCGGTTCGCCAAGGCGCGGCGCTCTTTTGCGTCTGGCTCTTTCAATTCGTTCAGGATCAGGATTTCCGATTCCAAAGCGTATCCAAATTGGCTGCTCATGGTGTCATTGTCCAGCAGGCCGCGATTCTTCAAATGCGGGCCGCAGACTGACCAGATGAAGGGTGCCCACATGGTGTCTTTGCCGGACCCTTGATCCCCGCCATGCAGGATTGCATGGTTGACCTTAATTTCGGGGTGTTGCAGTTTGAACGCCATTACATCAAGGATATGCGCCAACTCGCTCGGCTCAGGGACCAGCGTGCGGCAGTGGTCAAGCCAAGGGGTGATGTCACCGGCGGCCACCGGCGGGCGGGCGTCACGCCAGCGGTTGCCGTAGATGTCGCCGTCACGGGCCACCAGCACGGATTCGCCCGCAGCGTAAGTGATGCCGACCAGCGCCTTTGCGCCCTTGGCTTGGCGGTTCTCGTCGTAGCAGATCGACGCCTCGACCTTGCGGCCTGAGTGGATCGACTTGCAACTGATGTGCCGGAACAGGGCGTTAAAGGTCTGGCGCGACACCTCGCGGCGGTCCTGCATGTCAAAATACGATTCGTCGTCTTGTATATACGCGAAGCGCTCGTACCAGTCGGCCTTTTCGATGCGGCCCAACTCTTTGCGCTCGACTTCGGCAATGCGGGCGGCGGCCTCGTCGGTGAATATGTCGTTCGGCGTTAACTTGGCGAGCGCGCCCTCCATCATGGTGGCGAGCAATTCCTCACGCAAGCCGGGCGTATGGGCCGGCCCGCCCTGCTCGCCTACCCACTTGAGGAATATCGCGCTGTCCAATTCAAGGCAATGCGAGTGCAGGCAGCAGTAGGCCCGATTGGCGGGCATGTAGCGGCCCTCGGGGTTGCCGTCGGTATGCTCGGCACTGTTAGGGCAGACCACGCCCGCCCAGCCCTCAGAATTGGGTCTGGACAGCAGCAGCCCTTGGTCTGACAGCCACGCCAGCACATCGTCCGCGCCGTCATCAGACACGCGGATCGGCTTGTAGGCGTTCTCGACGGGGCCAGGCGTCACGCCCATAGCTTCGCACAGTTGGGCCAGCGTGAAGTCGCGCTCGGGGTGAAAGTCAATCAGGACGGCAGCGAAGTTATCGCGGCCAGGCTTCAAGTTGACCGAGCCAGGCAGGCGGAAATTGCGGACGGGGTTACAAGCGCCTGGGTCCGTGTAGCCCGCGTCAGCCATCGCCCTGATGGCGGCGGCGTACTCGCCCTTAGTCGGCTGCTCGTTGAAAGCGTAGCCCCACTGGAACGATCCTTTGGATGTCTCGATCTTCCATGTCGGCTCGATAGGGGGCAGGCTAGGCGCTTTAATGGGGTCACCCACATCGTCCAGCACCAGCACCAGCACATACTCGCAGTTGGCGGCGCTGGCTGACGGATGGCCGTCCTTGAAGCGCTCGATGATGTAGCTGGCGGTGTTGCCGTACCACGACTCACCGGCCTTGATCTTGTGATCTGGCAGGAACGCCGGCCAGGTGGCCTTGATAGCCCCATCGGCGTGAAAATCCAACACCCCGTCTTTTAATTTCGGTTTTTGCTTGACTATCAGGGCGGTTTCACCCTCGGGGGCCAAAGATGCTATAAAATCCAACATGTTGTTCTCCTTGAAGTAGATTCAGCCCCCGTCTAACCACGGGGGCTATTTTTTTACGAGTAACGGGTAGTAGTGACACCTTCAGCCGCCAGCGGCAGGCCAGTGGCCCATGCTGGCGGTTCGCACATGACGCGGTGCATGGCTGCGCCAACTGCATCAGCTTCGGTAGCTGGGCACTCGACAACAATCTCATCATGTACATGTAAGACAACGCCGTCTATCTGGCGCAGGGAATGGCGCAGGATATCGTGGGCAGCCGCCTGCGTCACGTTCTCGCAAGCCAAGCCGCGCCACAGGCGGGCACGGGGCCATTCTTTGGCGTCTGCGGCGGGTTTCCAAGCGGCTTTGCTGTACGTCACGTTGCCTTCTTCATCAAACTTGGCGTTGGGGTAGCACAGCACCCTGCCGGAAGGAAGACTGTACCAGAGCATTTGCCCGTCGAACATATAGGTAACCCGACCCGCGCTGACTTCGTGGCCTTTATTTCGCATGGCCCGAAGGAACGCGCCTTCCAAAGCGTTGCCGTGCAGCATGGCCCAAGGGTTTGCCGCGCGCCAGCCAACTACAGCCCGCGCAACCTCACCGGCTGACAAGTGTATGCCGTAGGCCCGCCCAAACACCTCAAACGCGCCAGCCCCGCCTAGAAAGCCAAGGGCCAACTCTTGCACCTTGCCAACTTGGCGCATCTCGCTGCGGCCAGCCTCATGCTCGGCAGCGACACGATCGTAAGGCACGCGAAAGGTGGCCGATGCGTTGACCATGTACGGATCGAGGCCCGAACGGAACACGTCCAGCTTGGCCTCACCGGACGGGCAGTTGGACAGCCACGGGTGAACGCGGCCTTCAATGGCTGACCAGTCGTAGGCAATCAGGACATGGCCTGGCTTGGCAATCAATGCGGGCCTGAGCATTCCCTTGAGAACATCTGTAATACGCTTTCCAAATCTTGGGGTGATTGTGTGTCCGCGCACCATAGCGTTGCGTACTTCATCAGGGTCTTTGGCGCATTTGCGGGTAAAGTTGTGAACCTGTGCTCCATAGCTTGAAGCACGTCCAGTGGCAGCCCCTCCAGCAAAAACGAAAGCGCCTCTAACTCGGTGATCCTCGACATCGGCGAGGTCTGCAAGGCGGCTGAATTTCGCAACCGAAGACGCCCAGAGGTCGTCCGCGCATTGAATAACGTCCGCAACATGGGCCGGAATCTCATCATGGTTCTCCATCGCAAGCAGGTTTGCCCGCACAGTCTTGTCAATCGAATACTTCTCGCCGGTCCACATCAGTTTCTTGGCCTCGGGGCCGACGCGCTCCAAGACCCACTCGCGCATCTTAGGCGAGCGCACGCTGGTGATAGCGCCCTCGGTCACCTCATGCACGATCTGCTGAATCTCAATGGTTTCGTCAGCGGCGTACTCGACAGCAGCCGCGCACAGGGGGGTGTCCACCAGCACGCCACGATCGTTGATGCGCTCGTTCACATGGTAGTCCAGTAGCTCGTCAGCACTCAATGGCCGCATGGCCTGACTGACGGCCCGCATGGCGCGCACGTCCTGCTCGCAATAGGCCACCATCTCAGCCATCAGGCCGGCGTCCTCACGGAACTCGCCGTTGGCTTGCGGGACAGACAGCAGCCGGATCAACTGGCTGCCTCGGTGGTCCTTCTTCATGCTGGCGCTGGCGAACCGGCCCACGTCTTCAAGCGAGCCAGGCGCGCAGTTAGACCGCGCCTGCGCTGCGGTGCAGTAGAACTGCTCCAGCTTAAAGTCTAGTTGCAGGACGTACCAAAAGATCAAGCGCTCAAACGCAGCGTTGTGGGCGTAGATCAGGCCGGTATGATTGGCGACCTGTACAGGAAACGGCGTTTTTTGTACACGTCCATCAGCATCTGTATAAAAAGGCACCCATGTTTGTACAGGTTCGTCGCCAAAGGCGTAGGACATGCACAGCACCTCTGTCGAGGCGTCTTGGGCGTAGTTGTAAGCGCCGTGCTTTTTAAGGTCACAGCGGCTGCGGGTTTCAAAATCTAGGTAGAGCATTTTCCAATGCCCACTCTTGCGAATGGGCATCAGGAAAGGCTTACGCTGCGCGGCGGCGGCGTCCTGCCGGCGCAGGGGCTTCATCAGCCTCTACAGCGGCAGCCAACGCACTTTCAGGCGTCGATTCTGTCTCGGCATCCATGCCGACCCACTCCATCACTTGGAACACCGGCGTGTAAATCTTGCCGTAGCTCTTGTGCGCGTAGTGGTCCTTCTTCAGCTTGATCACCGGCACGGGCTTGGTCTGGTCTTTCTCGACCTGCTCGGCCAAGGCCACAGCCAAAGCCTGCACCGCACGCTTGCCGCCCACGGATGTGGTGGTGAAGCGCGCTTCCATGCCCTTGTCTTCGCCGGTCAAGCACTTGAGCGACATACCGACTTGGGTTTCCCAGCCGCGCTTGGCAGCAGCGGGGGCCACTTCCAACTCAGGCAGGGGCTGGCTGACGCTCGCCATCTTCTCGCCCAACACTTCGCCGTCGCCCCAAGCAATAAAGCCGTGAACAAACGAGAACGGGTTGATGGCCCAGGTTGCGTCATCTTCGACTTCGGTCTGGTCAGCGCCGAACACCCAGTGGCCGGTCTTGTCCATCTTAAGGATGACAACACCGGCTGGGCCAACATCAGTGGCGATAGAACGAAGGGAAGTAGCAAGAGAAGCGACTGCTGGCAGACCAGCGGATTTGAAAACGGTCAACATAATTTACCTTTACGTTAGTTTCGAGAGGGCGGCGTTTAACTGCTGCCCGATAAGTACAACTGCTGGTCGGGGATCGCTCTCCGGTGCAATTGTGTTACCTGAACTGATAGCGACTGTCAAACCGTCTGGCAGCTTTTTCATCAGCTTCTCAGCCGCTGCCGGACTTATCAACTTGGTCACCATCACTTCAGATTCTTTGAGGTGCTGGAGCAGCACCACCTTGGCGTCTTCCTCCTTCACCCACGATCTTGTGGCCCGCTTAGGGACCATCTTCCAGCCTGTAACAGGCTTGCCCTTTTTCATCATCTCCTCGGCCAAAGCGCGAAGGTCTTTGATCCAATCTTCAAGGAGGTCTGCATTGTGAAGATACGCGCCGATCTTGTCAACGTCAATTGCGTCTATTTTCAACTGCACTGCGCGGTCAACAGCGCCGGTCATTATCGGGCACACCGGCTTGGCAGCGCACCACCGGCAGTGGTCGCCGTGCTTGAGGGGCGCGTCAGGCTGCTGTGCAATCTTGACGGCCTTGACCAGCGTCTGCTCAAAGTCTTTGATGCGCTTGATGGTGGTCGTCCAGCGCTTGATGGCGGGCGGCTGGATGATGATCAACTCGACTTCTGTTGCGCCGTCGAACACCCATTTCACTATTGGCGTACGCATGGCAGCAGCAGCGTAGAACATCAGTTGCTCGTTCTCCTCGGCGGGCACCGGCACGCCAGCGCCAAACTTCCAGTCAAGGATGATGGCCTTGTTGCCAATGCGGCCCATCAAGTCGGTCGAGCCAAAGACACCCGGCAGCAGATCACCAAAGCCGACACTAGTTTCGACTGTATAAATCATTGTCTTATCGGGATCTACTTCGTCAAGCAGCGCCAAGGCCGGCAGCAGCTTGTCTTCAATCAGTTCTTGACTGCAAGTAAATTCGTAATCTAAGCTGCCCAAGAATTCGCTGATCTCGTTGTGCAGCAATGTGCCTTCGTCGGCGTAGCTGCTGCTGGGCTGCGGCGGCATCTCGGCCACCAAGGCCACAGAGCCTGGGCAGTTGATGACGCGCTTGGCGGTGCTGCCGCCGACGATCTTTGAGTGTTGCATGTACTGTCCTTTAGTTGATGAGGCGTTCAGTGTACATCAAAATAAATGCTTGTGCAAATGTTTTTTACATGTATGATGCAAGCCTTGTCAACAGGAGAGTCCCATGCGTCTTACATTTGAAGCCAGCAACATTTCAGAAATCAGAGAGTTGCACCAGATGCTAACTAGGCTGCTAGCACCCGAAGCTATCGCGCCGCCCTCGCCTATCACAGGAGACTCAATATTTGAGTTGCCGTTTAGTACCCGAACAATGAACGCTTTGCAAGCCGCAAATATTTTGTCGATTAGCAAACTTATGCTGCTAACAAGACAAGACCTTTTAGCAATGCCTAATTTAGGAAAAATTTCGGCGGACGAAATTCGAAACACGTTGCGTTTGTATTTGAAATGCTAGAAAAACAAATCGAACGCTACCTCGTTGATCGCGTCAAGGCGCTCGGCGGTGTGGCATACAAATTCACCAGTCCCGCGCACCGTGGCGTGGCTGACCGCATCGTGTGCTTACCTGACGGCCAGACATGGTTCGTCGAGGTCAAGACCGAAGGCGGTCGGTTGTCGCCCTTGCAGAAGGTCTTCATGTCGGACATGGCACGCATGAAGCAGAACTACGTTTGCCTGTGGAATAAGGACCAGATCAATGGGTGGCTCAATGAAAATTTTAATCGCGTGTGAGTACAGCGGGCGTGTCCGCGACGCATTTATTGCGGGGGGACACGACGCCATGTCTTGTGATCTGCTGCCGACTGACGCGCCAGGGCCGCACTACCAAGGTGATGTCTTTGACATCATCAATGACGGCTGGGACTTGATGGTCGCCCACCCACCATGCACCTATTTATCTGTTAGCGGTATGCACTGGACAACACGCGGCCTGCGTGACCCACAACTGACAGAGGACGCGCTGGCGTTTGTGCAGCGTTTGATGGACGCGCCTGTCGAACGCATTGCGGTCGAGAACCCGATCAGCGTTATCAGCAGCCGCATCCGCAAGCCAGACCAGATCATTAGCCCGTATCAATTCGGCCATGACGCCAGCAAGAAAACATGCCTTTGGCTGAAGAATTTGCCTTTGCTTACGGCAACGCAAATGGTCGAGCCGCGCATTGTCATAACACCAAGCGGTAAACCAGCTAAACGCTGGGGCAACCAGTGCGACAACTACGGCCAAGACAAACTACCGCCAAGCGCTGACCGTTGGAAACTTCGCAGCGCCACTTACCAAGGCATCGCTGACGCGATGGCAGCGCAATGGAGTTAAGGCCATATCAGGAAACTGCGGCTGACTTCCTGTACGAACACGACCGCGCCATGATCTTGGCACCCGTGGGCGCGGGCAAGACCGCCATCACGCTGACGGCCATGCAGGCGATGCTGGCTGACGGCGTGGTCGGGCGCTTCCTAGTGCTGGCCCCCAAGCGCGTCTGCACCGACGTGTGGCCGGTCGAGCAGCCGAAGTGGGCACCTGGCTGCACCTTGGCCGTGGCGGTCGGCACGCCAGCGCAGCGTAAGGCGGCGCTCGGTGGCGGCGCGCAGATCATCGTGACCAACTACGACAACATCCAGTGGCTGGCGACGCAAAACCTAGCGCACATCGACGGCATCGTTTACGACGAGTTAACCAAGCTCAAGAACCCGTCCGGTGCTCGGTTCAAAGCGCTCAATAAAGTGATCGACAAGATTAACATCCGTTGGGGCTTGACCGGCTCGTTCACCAGCAACGGCTTAGAAGACGTGTTCGGCCAGTGCAAGATTGTTGACCAGTCACTCTTGGGCCGCAGCAAAGGCGCGTTCCAGCAGCAGTACTTCATCCTGATCAACAAAGAGTACGGCGACTGGGCACCGCGCCCAGGCTCACTGGCGCAAGTGATGGAGCGCATCAAGCCGGCCACCTTCCTGCTGGAGCCGGGCGACTACAAGGACAAGCTGCCGCCACTGCACACGGTCGAGTTGCGCTGCGACATGGACATGGCGGACTACAACACCATGAAGAAAGACTTCGTGCTGAACGATGTGGTGGCCGTCAACGCTGCTGTCGTGACGCAGAAGTTGCAGCAGATGGCAAGCGGGTTCCTGTACACCGACAACGGGCCTGTCTGGCTGTCCAGCCACAAGTTTGACCGGCTGGAAGACTTGCTGGCTGAAAACCAGCGGGCCAACACTCTTGTCGTGTACCAGTATCAAGAGGAACTGGCTGAACTTAAGCGCCGGTTCCCGCACGCGCAGACGCTGGACGACAACAACGCCATTGAGCGATGGAACGCCGGCCAGGTCGAGTTGCTGCTGGTGCATCCGAAGTCAGCCGGACACGGCTTGAACTTGCAGCACGGCGGGCACCACATTGTGTTCCTGTCGCTGCCGTGGTCGCTGGAACTCTACGAGCAGACCATCGGGCGGCTGCACCGCAGCGGCCAGACGAACCCTGTCTGGTGCTACATCATGCTGACGCACAAGACGATTGACGAGAAGATTTGGGGCGCGCTACACGACAAGCGCGCATTGTCAGACATTGCATTGGAGGCTTTGAAATGAAACGGATTGATTTATGGAAGGCGCAGCTAAAGGCGGCGCGGGCTGAGTTGAGGATACGGGACAGGCAAGCAAACGCGGCGATACGAACTGTCGTCAGATTAACGAAGATCATTATTCAACTGGAGAACAAAATTGACAACTACTTGGCGAAGTCTTAACGCAGAACTGCGAACACTGGACGAGGTGCGGGTGCTGGAGATGCTGATGGAGGAGCGCAAGAACCAGCGCCGCGTGTCGGTCTTGCAGCGTCTGCATCAGCGCTACAACACACTGCGGGTCAGCCGCGAACGGATCGAATTACTACAGGAGGCAAAACATGTTTAAAGACATCTTTAAGCGCATCAGCCCATCAGAAGCTATTGCTGCCGAACTGGCAGAGGCCGAACATGCACTGCTGCGGGCCGAGACAGGCGTCGAGTACGCACAGGCGCTGGTGACCTACAACAAGAACCGCGTGAAGCGTCTGAAGGCGTACCAAGCGCCAACTGAGGAGAAGACATGACGCGCCGCTACTGCGACACGGGCCGCATTGACTGCCCGCACCTGCCCGAGTGCATCTGGGACTGCAAGTACGACAACGCAACAGTCCGCAAGGTCAAGCCGTACCCGATTGTCCCCGTTGATATCAAGCCCGTGCCGGACACATGGCAGACAGTTGGCACGGTGATGCTGACCGCCATCATGGGTGCGCTGGCCGTGGTCTGCATCCTGTTGTTTTTTACTGGCGTTTGGATTTGGAGTTTGCTGATATGACACAAGAAGACATCATCCGCATGGCGCGGAAATACACAGTAGGAGGGCTGGAGTTCGATGTCGAAGGGCTTGAAGCCTTTGCCGAGCTTGTCGCAGCAGCAGAGCGTGAGGCGATTCTTGAATTGGTTGACAGTTACGCAAAGAACAACACGGACTTGGCAGATGCCATCCGAGCAAGGGGACAAGCATGACTATCACAAGACAGCAAGTAGACGCATGGGATGCCGAAGTAAACGCTGCATATGAGAGAGGCAGACAAGAAGGCATGAAGCAAGAGCGTGCGCTGTGGGCGCTGACAAAGATGGGGCAGGAGATTGAAGCGCAGCGCCCGTGGGTAGGGCTGACGGATGGGGAGTTGTCTGAACTTAGCGCGTCTGGGTTGGCTTTGTGGGCTTTGTGGAGAGCCATCGAAGCCAAACTCAAGGAGAAGAACACATGAGCTACATCATCGCATCACTGCCGCCCGTTAAATGTT
>Ga0209134_10000095_pt1 | contig 24251 bp, 23 predicted proteins | sample LauGreSp1BDMLBSN_2_FD_187566 | JGI IMG/M metagenome (GOLD analysis project Ga0209134, IMG submission 187566) | Freshwater lake microbial communities from Lake Michigan, USA - Sp13.BD.MLB.SN (SPAdes) (version 2) | ecosystem: Environmental > Aquatic > Freshwater > Lake | place: Lake Michigan, USA... | reverse complement strand
AACCCAAAACCATTTCAGCAATAGCCCAACGCACTGACGGAGGAATCTTCATTCCACCAAGATCTACTGGAGCATCAACACGCCACCATTCGCCATCAACATATGCCTTGTATGACTTCTTAAAACTTTCAGGCAAAGTAACATTGCCGGTCTCTTTATTAAGTATCGCACCAACACGATCGCCTTCAACAAAAGATGCAGCTAGATCGTTTTCACATAAACGTTTTACCTCTTCAAGCATTCCAATTGCAGTTTCGCGATCAACTTCACCGTATGGGTTTGTTCCCATAACTTTTTCGCGACCCAAAAGGTCAAAGAGGCAGAATTCAATGTCACGGAGGTTTGCGATGTAATGGCTCATGGGGGTAATAATGCTACCCACCAGTAACTTAATCAAGATAGAACGCGACAGTTTGCCTAACCTTTGCGTGGGGTAAACCCCCTGTTCAGGCGGGCAGGGAAGAGTGCCCAGCATGAAGATCCTCATCATTGGCGGCGGCATCATCGGAACTGCCCATGCTTTTGAGGCGATCAGGTGCGGCCACCAAGTTATCCAGTTGGAACGCGATGATGTGGCCAGAAGTGCATCAGTTCGAAACTTTGGTCTGGTCTGGGTTAGCGGCCGAAAAAGTGGCACTGAATTGCAGGCAGCAGTCCGCGCTCGCCAATTATGGGACGAAATACATGGCGCAATTCCTGAAATGCTTTTTCGTGGGAATGGCTCATTAACTCTTGCAATTAATAAAGAAGAAATAGCTGTAATGGAAGAGTGTTTGAAAAAAGAGGATGCCCAAGATCGACAATGGCAAATACTAGATCGTGAAGAAACACAAAAAATTAACCCTGCACTACGTGGAAATTACTTAGCATCACTGTGGTGTCCGCTGGATGCAACAGTTGAACCAGGATCTGTCCTGCGCTCAATGCGAGAGTATTTACTGCGCAATGAGAATTACATTTGGAGAAACAACCTAGATGTTGTCGACGTTCGAAGTGATGCAAGCACAGCAGCTGTGATTGCCCGCAATGGGGAAACCTTTGAAGGTGATGTTGTTATTGTGTGTCCTGGAGCAGACCACACTTCACTGTTTAAAGAACAGTTTGACACTGCGCCAATTCGACGTGTGCGCTTGCAAATGATGAGCACTGAACCCCTAGATGAAGCACTAACAACATCTATCGCTGATGGTGACTCAATGCGTTACTACCCTGGATATGAAGTACCCACACGTGAATATTTGCCACCGCAACACCACATCGCTTCAGCTAACCATATGCAACTACTTATGGTTCAACGAGCAGATGGCACCTTAACTATCGGTGATACCCATGAATACTCAGAACCATTTGAATTTAAATTAGATGAAGACCCTTATACATACTTACATGAAGTTGCTAGTAATTTGTTAGGAAAGAAATTGCCGCCAATAGCCCAACGGTGGGATGGCGTCTATAGCCAACGCACAGATGGTGCTGTTTGTGACCGGCGCAAGATGGCGCACAACATCATTTCAGTAACTGGACCCGGAGGTCGGGGAAATACCTTGGCCCCAGCAATTGCAGAAGAAACAATAAAGGGGCTGTAGTGAGCGTAGAAATGGTTGCTTTTGATGTTGCAGGGACTGTTCTCAATGACGATGGTTTAGTCATCGCGGCATTTAAGAACGCATTTGAAGGTACACAACCTGATTTGTGGCCCACACATGGTGCTGAATGGACTCAATATGCAATCGACACGATGGGTCAATCAAAGATCGATGTCTTCACAAAGTTATTAGGTGATGCAGAAAAAGCACACCAAGCAAATGTTGCATTTGAAGATTCCTATGTGCGTGAAATCGCCGAAGTAGGCGCAGAACCAATTGCAGGCGCAGAAGATTTGTTTAAGTACCTGCGGTCAAAAGGAATTGCGGTCACATTAACAACAGGATTTAGCAGATCAACCCTAGACACATTACTTATTGAATTGGGCTGGAAAGATCTTATCGATCTATCAATTACTCCAAGTGAAGCTGGCCGTGGCCGACCACACCCCGACATGTTAAATATGGCGGTAGAGGTCTTGGGAATTACAAAACCAGAGCATGTGATCGTCTTGGGAGATACCGCATCAGATATGCAGGCGGCTGTCGCCTTTGGCGCAGGACAAGCTATTGGGGTTTTAACTGGAGCACATGATGAGCACAGACTGCATGATGCCGGCGCGACATCTGTTATTAACTCTGTAGCCGATTTAAAGTCACTCATTTAACCCTGAGTTTTTCATGAGTGTTCACCCTCATGACTTTGCTTTGACACATTTACATCACCGAACGTTTCCTTTCTGGGTAAAGAGTGCGCTCACAATCCTTAGGAAGGGATCCCACATATGCGCGCAAAGCGTCTAATTGCTGCAGCGACTGCTGCAGCGGTTGCAGTTGGAATTGTTGCAATCGCGACACCAGCTACAGCAGCAATTGATATCTGCAAGGCAAAGAATGTTAAAGAAGCAGGCGGATTAGATAACCTAATCAAGGCAGCTAAGAAAGAGGGCAAGCTTGCTCTCATCACAACACCACGCGACTGGGCAAACTACGGTGCGATCCACGATGCATACGAGAAGGCTTTTGGCGTAAAGGTCACTGTTGACAATCCAGATGGATCATCACAGTACGAGATCGACACAATGAAGACAGCACCTAAGTCAAAGCAACCAGATTCAATCGATATTGGACCTCTAGTAGTTGCACAGTTGACTCCTCCAGGAGGAAAGCCTTTGTCTACTCCTTACAAGGTTATTAACTGGAATGACATTCCAAATGCTGCTAAGGATTCAACAGGTCTTTGGTACGGAAACTACGGTGGAAAGCTTGCGATTGTTTACAACACAACTCTTCCATCAGTACCAACAAAGGCTGCAGATTTCGCAAAGCCTGAATACAAGGGCTTTGTAGGTATTACTGGAGACCCAACTTCATCAAACCAGGCTTTCATGTCAGTTTTGGCAGCAAGCATCGGTAACGGTGGAGAAAAGAATCTTTCAGATGTATCTAAGGGCCTTGCACTATTCAAGGCTGTAAAGGCTCAAGCACCACTAGTAAAGGTAAACGGAACAAACCTTGCTACTGGTACAGCAAAGCTTGGATTCATGTGGGACTTCAACGCTCTTGGAATCATTCCAGCAGCTAAGGCAGCAGGCTTAGATCTTAAGTTTGTTTACCCATCAGATTTCGTTCTACAAGCACCTCCATACATCAACGCAATCAACGCTAAGGCACCAAACTGCGCAAACGCTCGTTTGTGGCAAGAGTTTGTGTACTCACAGAACAAGGGCAAGACAGCTGCACAGTTAACTGCTGCGGATCTAAAGCTTCCTGGTTCTAAGTTGTTCGCATTGATGCAAGGTGGACAGAACTACTTCCAGCAGTCAGGTGCAGATCCAATCATGTCTGCAGCAATGACAAAGAAGAAGTTACTTGTTCCATCACTTCTTGACTTCAAGGTCCCTTCAACTGCAAAGATTATTGGACCTGCAACTATCGCTGACGTACTAACAGCTCGCGAGCAGATCATCTCTTCATGGGCTAGCTTGTAAAAAAGAAATATGACCTCCCAAGTCATAGAGGGAGGCGCGCCTTCAAGGGGACGCGCCTTCCTCGCTTCTTTTATAAAGAACATTCTTCCAGCGGTTCCGCTTTTGCTGATTGTTGGTTTCTTTTTTCTATTCCCAATCGGTCGCTTGATTTATGTCTCTTTCATGTCGAACGAGAACACATTCACCTTTGATAATTTCAAAACCGCGGTTCAAGAGCCATATCGAACAGGGTTTGTTAACTCAATAAAGATTGGTGTTTTCTCCGCGGCGATTGCAGCATTTCCTGGTGCTATCGCGGCATACTTCATTGAAACCCGCGGAAGCTCAAAACTACGCCGAACTATTGCGGTTATGAGCGGTGTACTTGCCAATACCGGCGGCGTCCCATTGGCATTTATGTTTTATGCAGCTCTTGGAATTCAGGGTTACCTTACAAAGGTTCTAAAATCCTTAGGCTGGGATCTGTATTCAGGAACATTCTCATTAGGTTCCTTCATTGGTTTATTGATTGTGTATTTATACTTCCAATTACCTTTAATGATCATTGTTTTTTCACCTGCGATTGTTTCCCTTCGACGAGAATGGTCAGAAGCAGCACGCAATTTAGGCGCCAACCAATTCAATTACTGGATACGAATTGGTATTCCCTTACTTTTCCCTAGCTTCATCGCCTCCTTCTTATTGCTCTTTGCAAGCGGATTTTCAGCCTATGCAACGGCTAATGCGTTGACGGTTGGAAATCTCCCCCTGACCCCTTTACAAATTGGTGGATTGTTAGATGGAAATGTCTCCGCTGCGCAACTAAATCTTGGTAAAGCACTAGGTGTTGTGATGATTGTGATCTCAGCGTGTGCAGTAATTCCATACCTTGCTATTCAACGAAGGAGCGCCAAATGGCAAAAGGGATAAAAATTAAATTCCATCCACCACTAGCGATAACACTTCTGATTCTGGGTTTCTTTGTCTTTATCCCCATGCTTTCAGCTTTTGAATACTCGATCCGCACACCGCTAACTGGTGGATATGGATGGGATCATTACCTTTGGGCTATCAGAGAAGAAGATTTCTTTCATTACATTCTTAGATCTATGTGGCTAGCGGGGGTAACAGTCCTAATCACATTATTTGTATTGGTCCCAACCTTAACCTGGCTTCACTTATCTAACTCAAAGGTGCGCGGATTAATCGATGGCCTATCACTACTGCCCCTTGTTATTCCAGTGGTTGCATTTGCAGTGGGTGCACAAATTTCATTCCCAGAGTTTGTACAAAACACAGTGCTCGAACTTCCATTCCTCTACTTTGTGTTAGCCCTGCCATATGCATTTCGGTCACTAGATATTGGGCTTAATTCAATTCCTTTAAAAACCATCACCGAAGCAGCTCGTAGCGCTGGTGCAAACTGGCTACGAACAATTACAACCATCATTGTTCCAGTCATTAGAGGATCGGTCATGGCAACTATTGCATTGACATTTGCTCTCTCACTTGGTGAGTACACATTGACAGTCCTACTTCACTGGGACACGTTCCCTACGTGGGTGACCTATGTTGCGCAAGAAAACATTCTTGGCGCAATCGCCATTTCAATGATGTCTTTGATAATCCCATTCTTGATTTTGACAATTATTACGCTTTTTGTTCCAGAACGTTCTACGCAAGGGAGAAAGTAATGTCTAGTAAGAGCCTGACCTTAAGAAACATTTCAAAGCGATTTGGAAACGTTAAAGCTTTAGACAATTTCAATCTCGAGGTAGGCGTTGGTGAGCTAGTTGCCTTACTGGGGCCATCTGGGTGCGGTAAGACAACCGCGCTTCGCGTTGTTGCTGGATTAGAACACCAAGACAGCGGCACAGTTTTGGTCGGCGAGAAGAACATTTCAGATGTCCCAGCACATAAGCGAAATATGGGAATGGTCTTTCAGGCTTACTCGCTGTTTCCAAACCTAACAGTTGAAGAAAACGTGGCTTTTGGTTTGCAGATGCGAAAAGTCAGTAAGCATGTTCGGCTTAAGAAAGCACATGAACTCTTGGATCTAGTTGGCCTGGATTCACAGAGCAAGCGATTTACCCATCAACTCTCAGGTGGGCAACAACAGCGTGTGGCGCTGGCTAGAGCCCTTGCCTTTGAGCCTGAAATTCTCTTGCTAGATGAGCCCTTATCAGCACTTGATGCCCAGGTGCGAGTCAACCTGCGTGAAGAAATTCGTCGCCTTCAGCTGTCTTTAGGAACAACAACTTTATTTGTCACACATGATCAAGAAGAAGCGATGGCGATTTCTGATCGCGTGGGAGTAATGAACAACGGTGTTCTTGAGCAAATTGACACACCGGATGCTCTCTATAACAAGCCTGCCTCCTCATTTGTTGCCGGCTTTGTTGGCACTATGAACCGAATCCCTGCACAAATTACAGATGGCATGGTTGAAATATTTGGCAGCAAGGTAGTTGCCCTCAAGCGCGGCAATGAATCCGGAAAGGTGCATGCACTGATCCGTCCAGAATCAATCTCTGTCGTGGCAACTACTAACCAGGGTAATGCAAAAGTTTTGACCCGCTCATTCATGGGAGCTTCCTCAAATATTATTTGTCAAACAGAAGATGGAACAATTGTTCAATCATTAATGACAAGTTCTTCAACCGGTGACCTACATCCAGGTTCATCGGTCCAACTTCGAGTCTTAAGTTCTGAGGTCCTTGTCGCTAATGTCTAGTACATCAACAAACCGTATTGTTCGATCCAAAATTTCACCAGATTCAAATTGGCGTGAGTTACTTCTTGATAAAGGTGAGAGTGTTATCGGTGAGGAACCGCTTAACGCACAAGTTATAGCAGCCTTTATTCACCTCAGTGATATCCACATCTGTGATGCAGCATCTCCGGCACGTCTTGAATTTCTAGATCGCATTGCAGATCCTGACAATCCTTTGTCGCAGTTGGTCCCTTACATCGGCACATATCGCGCACAAGAGTTTCTAACTACCCAGGTACTTGAAGCTATGGTGACGGCAGCAAATGAAATTAAGCGAGCACCCTTAACAGGTGCTGCAATTGATGCCGTAGTGATCACTGGTGATGTAACAGATAATGCACAAAGCAATGAACTTGATTGGTATAAGAGAATTTTAGATGGCGGGGTTGTGATCCCTAAAAGCGGTGACCCGCAACGCTCAGAGGCTTCTCATTCATCAAATGCGGATCTCTATGATCCTCATTATTACCATCCAGATGGCCCTCCAACTGGAATGCCTGCAGATCGACCTCATGTATTACATGATTTCCCACATTTTAAAGGTGCGCTTGAAGCATCAGAGCGTCAATTTATTGCTAAGGGTTTAACCCACAAATGGCTTGCGGTGCACGGCAACCACGATGCGTTGTTGCAAGGCACAGCAGCAACAACTCCTGAACTAGATGCACTTGCACAAGGGCCAAACAAATTAGCTGCACTTAAAAATATGGCTGATTTAGCTGATCTCTTCACAGGTTTTGGCGAAGTAGGGCCTGCTGTATATCCAGGCCTTGATCACATGGAGACTAATGAAGTTACAGCAGATTCTCGCCGTGCTTTAGTAAAAATGCAGGATTGGGTCAATATTCACACCAATTGTGAACACGATCATGGTTTAGATGCAGAACAACCAGAGACTTCGTACTGGTATAGAAACATTGGCGCACAAGTTCGATTGATTGCACTAGACACCGTTAATCGTTTCGGTGGTTGGCAAGGATGTTTACATCGTGAACAGTTTGAATGGTTATCACACCTACTGGATGAATCAAAAGACAAGTATGTAATTCTCACCTCACACCATCCATTAGAAAATCTCTTTAATGGATATGTGCCAGAAGAGGTAAGTGCACCGGCATTAGAAGAAGAAGTAGCGCGTCTTCTTGAAAAACATCCCAATGTTATTGTGTGGTTTGCTGGACATGTGCATGATCACAAGATTTCTCAAAGAAAAAACAGTGATGAGTCACATGGTTTTTGGGAGATCCGTACCGGCTCACACATTGACTGGCCGCAACAATCACGAACAATCGAAATTGTTAAATCTAGCAATGGCAAGATCGCAATCGGCACCGTGGTCTTTGATCACGCAGGGCCAGTTGTATTTAACGGCACACCTGATGAATTAGCCGATCCTGTGGCACTTGCAGGACTCTCTCGGCTCTTGGCAGCCAATGATTGGCAGCGCCAAAACGGTGGAGCCTTTGCCTTGGAGTTAATGGAGGGGCAACCAGAGGATCGAAATATTTGGCTCTGGGCCAACGATCCCCTGAAATAAGCACAGATTCCTATAGGCTCACGCCGTGCTACTTAGCGATCGCGATATCCGCGCAGAGATAGAGGCAGGCCGAGTCGGCTGCGAGCCTTTCCACGAAGCCATGATCCAGCCATCATCTGTCGATGTGCGCTTGGACAAGTTTTTCCGAGTTTTTGAAAACCACAAATACAGCGTCATTGATCCATCTATTGAACAACCAGAGCTAACCCGTGAGGTTGTTGCCGAAGGCGATGAACCATTTATCTTGCACCCAGGTGAGTTTGTATTGGCAAGCACATACGAGGTCATCACACTGCCGGATGACATTGCAGGACGCCTAGAAGGAAAGTCTTCACTTGGTCGCCTTGGCTTACTCACGCACTCAACAGCAGGCTTTATTGACCCAGGATTTAGCGGTCACATCACACTAGAACTTTCAAACGTTGCCAATCTGCCAGTGAAGTTATATGCCGGCATGAAAATTGGTCAACTCTGTCTCATTAAACTCTCATCTCCTGCTGAGCATCCTTACGGCAGCGAGAAGTATGGTTCGAGGTATCAAGGTCAGCGCGGCCCAACCCCAAGCCGTTCCTTCCTTAACTTTCATAGATCAAAAATTGACTAGTTTTGCTTAAAAAGGAATTTGTAATGAGCGCATTGAAACTTCGAACGCTCAGAGAAAAACTATGGGCAATCATTGCTGCTTCACTTGTTGCACGTGTCATTATGTTTTTTGTTTTGCCCAATACACCGTCATCACTTGCACCAGATGAAGGAACGTATGCATCGTTAACAAAATGGATTGCAGAATCAAAACCTGCTGCAGATTTTCCAGCCTTCGGCGAAGGACTCTATCTCTCAGGCCGATCAATCATTATTCCTTCAAGTGCTTTATATCGTATTGGCATGGACGAACTTGATGCTGTCAGATTGATATCTTCAATTTATGGCTTTTTAAGCCTAGTTCTATTGACTTTTTTCGCTCTAAAGTTGCTTAACAACAGAGATGATTTAAGTAAGTTCAATACTCGCTTAGTTCTTCTATTCTTTACGGTTTTTGCTTTTCTACCAAGTCATTTTGTTTGGTCAACTTTAGGTTTACGCGAAGGCCCAAATGAGTTTTGGGTGTTGTTGTCATTAACTTCAGTTTTTGTGATCTTCCACTTGAAGACACGTTTTCAACCGTTAGTGTATTTAGCGCTCTTTGCTTCAATAGTCATGTGTCACAGCACTAGACCACAAGTGGGCTTTGTGCTTGGTTTTGGGTTACTCATGTATCTGATTACGCAGCTCAGAAAAGCTAGGTCACTACTTGCAATTACAGTTGTTCTTGCCGGAATTGTTCTTGGAAGTATTGGAACCAGCGGAACTGCAGGAGTTTCAATTGTGGAAGACCCAGGTGTAGTAATTGGCATGGTTGATGGTGTACCTGGCAAACATGCCGGGAACCAAGTTGCTGCGGCTTCAAAAATAGAAACGCCTGACTGTCCGCTTTCTGAAAATTCAGTTATTGCTTCAACCCCAAGTCGGGTAGAAACGTATGCTTGCATTATCTGGAGAGCCCCCTATATGACTACTACTTTCCTTTTAAGACCATTCATTATTGGAGATGTCACCAGTACATCGAGCGCATTTGCAGCGATGGAGAATCTAATTTGGCTCCTAGCCTTTGGGTTAATCGCTTTCTTGGTAGTTAAGCGCCGAGGGATTCCAAGATTTAATCAGCTGGCACCCTCATTGATTTTCTTCGCTTTGTACGTAGTAGGTGCTGGGGCGTATGAAGGAAATATGGGCACAGCCTTTAGGCATAAATCACTAATTCTCTGGGTGGTTCTGGCGCTGCTCCTGAGCCTGCTCTGGAGAAACTCTCAGCCTTCAACGTCGGACGCTAGGAATAAAACGGCAGAAAGCGCGGTTTAATTAGACATGGAAATAATCATTGTTGTTGGTGTCATCGCTCTTATCGCTGTCTTTATCATCTCTCAATACAACCGTTTAATTCGGTTAAACATCACAGTAGATGAAGCATGGTCACAGATTGAGGTTCAGTTAAAGCGTCGTGCTGATCTAATTCCTAACTTGGTAGAAACAGTTAAGGGATATGCAACCCATGAACAATCAACATTTGATGCTGTAGTTACCGCTCGTGCGAAGGCAACAACAGCTTCTACTGTTGCAGATACTGCAGCAGCAGATGGAATGCTCACACAAGCTCTACGAGGACTACTTGCAGTTGCTGAGGCATATCCAGATTTAAAAGCATCTGCAAACTTTTTGTCACTTCAAGAAGAGCTTTCGACAACTGAAAACAAAGTTTCATTTGCACGTCAGTTCTATAACGACAATGTGCGCTCGCTCAATACAGCGGTAAAGACCATACCAAGCAGTCTTTTTGCTGGTCTTGCAAAGGTCACAGAGCGCGAATTTTATGAGGTTGAAAACCCTCAAGATCGTAACGTTCCAAACGTTAAGTTCTAATGAACTTTAGAACGATGCAAGCGGCTAACCGCCGCAAAACAATTGGTTTGCTTGTTGGCATGGGTGTTTTGGTGTGGCTGGTTGTCTATGCCGCAATGACATACTTTGGAACATCAACAGCAGGAATAGTTCCAATTGCCGTTGGTATTGCATTAGTTTCTGTGTGGGGCTCCTATTACGGTTCCGATAAATTAGTGTTAACAATGACTGGTGCAAAGCTAATTCAAGAATCTGACAACCCAAAGCTTTTTGATTTAATCCATGAAGTAGTAATTGCTTCCGGCTTACCTATGCCTAAGGTTGCAATCGTTATTGATAGCGCGCCAAATGCCTTTGCAACAGGTCGTAATCCAGAGCACGCACTCATTGCCTTCACAACAGGCATCTTGGAAGCAATGGATAGGGATCAACTACAAGGCGTCATTGCCCATGAGATGGCACATGTGGCAAACCGCGACACTTTAGTCAGCGCAGTTGCGGCAACAACAGCAGGTGCGATTGCGATTTTGTCTGACATGTTGACCCGCATGATGTGGTTTGGCGGGGGCAGAGATCGCAATCGCGAAGGCGGGGGCAATCCACTGCTTCTAGTTGTTTCACTTGTTATTCTTATTTTGGCACCGTTAGCAGCGATGATGCTTAAATCTGCAATTTCACGCAAGCGTGAATCATTAGCTGATGCAACTGCAGTTGCCTTCACAAGAAACCCTGCAGGACTACGTTCTGCTCTAGAAGTACTGGCTGCGGATTCGACCGTTGTGCGCCAACGCTCAACAGCTGTTGCTCATATTTGGATTGAATCACCACTAGATGCAAAATCTGTTTCAAAACTGTTCTCTACCCATCCACCGATTGCAGAGCGAATCGCTGTTCTTAAATCTATGGAGTCTTTGGGTTAACTAGGCTTTGAAATGCAGCGTGAAAGTTGCGCCATTACCTGGTTCTGAGGCCACTGAGACTTCCCCGCCATGTGCCTTCATGACCTCATCAACAATTGAGAGTCCAAGACCACTGCCATCACTGCTGTTGCGCTGGCGAGAAGTGTCAACGCGATAGAAGCGCTCAAAAATATGCTGTTGATTCTCTGCAGTAAGCCCCGGACCATTATCTGCAACAGTGACATATGTTCCTTTCTCATCTGAGTAGGTAGCAACATGTATCGCAGTTCCTGCAGGAGTATGTGCACGAGCATTTGCCAGCAAGTTAGTCACTACCTGATAGATCTTGTCTGCATCACCCTGAGTGTGAACATCATGGGCCACATCTAAAGTAATTGGATGTTCTGGTCCAGCAGCTTGAGCAGATAACACCGCCTCTTTAACAAGGGTTGAAAGATCAACATCTTCCATCACTATCTCGCGAGACTGATCCATTCGAGCGAGCAATAGAAGATCTTCAACAAGTGATCCCATTCGTATTGATTCTTTTTCAATGCGCGAGATTAGTTCTTTTGTTTTTTCACCCTCTGGGACCGCGCCTTGACGATGTAGTTCTGCAAATCCACGAATAGAGGTCAATGGTGTGCGCAGCTCATGGCTGGCGTCTGCAACAAAACGACGCAGTTTGTTTTCAGTTTCTGTGCGAGCTGTAAATGATTCTTCAATTCGCGAAAGCATCTGGTTAAGCGAAGTACTCAATCGTCCTACTTCAGTATCTGGTTCAAAGTTTTCAAGACGGGCAGATAGATCACCGGCTGCGATCTTTTCAGCTGTTGCTTCAATCTTTGTCAGTGGTTTCATACCAATCTTGATTACTTGACGAGAAGCAAATGCGATAAACAAAAGCACAAGACCGCCAATAATGAGAAAGACCACACCAATTCTCTGTGTGGTCTTATCAAATTCACTTAAGGATTGAGCAACGATTACCGAACCAAGAGATGAAGGTAGAACTGTGGTTGCGACACGAAAATCAGAACCTGGAGCCTCGATAGTAAAAGGCTCAGAACCAAAAGCTGCAACCTCTCCCGGCAGTAAGCCCATCACATATTCAGTGACCTGGTTGGAGTTTAGGTCCCCACCGATGCCACCGATTAGATTGCCGAAAGGATCTAAGACCGTTACAGAAATAGATGTTGGAACTCGGTTGAGTGGTGTTGCCGCTCGCTCTGCTCGTGGACGATCATCATGGTCCTCATCACGAGCAATACCTGCTTGATCAAGTCGATCTGCAGTGCCACTCACAACACTGAGTAATTGTTCATCAACCTGATTAATTAAATAATCTTTCAATAAAGCTTGTGCACCAAAACCTGCACCTAAAAACCCGAAAGCCGAAAGAACAAGTACGCCAACCGTTAATCGATTGCGCAGACTTGAGTTGGCATACGGGCTCTTCATACTTTACTTAGGCGGCATTCTTAAACGATAACCAACACCGCGAACCGTGTGGATCAATGGTGGATCAAAGGAATCAACCTTCTTGCGAAGATAAGAAATATAGGTTTCAACAATTCCCATGTCGCCACGGAAATCGTATTGCCACACATGATCAAGAATCTGTGCTTTTGACACAACGCGATCAGCGTTAATGATTAAGTAGCGAAGTAAGGCAAACTCTGTTGGTGAAAGATCTAGCATTTGACCAGCACGACGAACCTCATGTGTTGCCTCATCTAATTCAAGATCAGCAAAACGCATTCTTTCATCGTCGATTTCAATCTGATCTACACCTGTGCGACGGAGAAGTGCGCGCAGACGAGCAACAAGTTCTTCTAGTGAAAATGGCTTAGTCATGTAATCATCGCCGCCAAGAGTCAAACCCTTAACTTTGTCTTCCATGCCATCTTTTGCGGTTAGAAATAAAACGCCGGTATCGACGCCTTCGTTGCGAATCTTTTTACACACTTCAAAGCCATCTAGATCAGGCAACATGACATCTAGAACCATCGCATGTGGCTTAAAATCTTCTGCTACACGTAGAGCCTCAGCACCGTTAGCTGCGGTGCGGACATCAAAGCCAACAAATCGAAGGCTGGTAGAAATTAACTCGCTGATGCTGGGTTCATCATCAACGACAAGAATGCGTTGTGCGGTCTTTTCTGAAGTAGTAGTCATGGCTAGAGAATGCTCTCACAGCCTGAAAGTTTCCTGAGAATGGGTGGAATTTACGCCTAATTCTCTTTGACGCTACGCAGCAAAACCTGCGCAACATCTAAGACTTCAACAGCTGACTCTTTGGCGTTCATACCATCCGAGGTCATGACGCGGCAGAAGGGACAGGCAACAGCTAACTCAGTGGCACCAGTGTTGATCGCCTCTTCAACACGGTTGATATTGATACGAGTACCAATTTTCTCTTCCATCCACATACGTCCACCACCTGCGCCACAACAAAATGATCGTTCCTTGTTACGTGGCATCTCAGTTAGATCAGCACCAGTTGCTTCCAGAATTTCGCGCGGTGGTTGGTAGATCTCGTTATGACGACCGAGGTAGCAAGGATCGTGATAGGTCATTGCAGTATGTGACATCTTGATTGGAATCAAACGCTTCTCACGAAGTAATTGATTTAGAAGTTGTGTGTGGTGAACCATTTCAAGTTCAAAGCCTTGCTGGCCATAATCGCGACCTATTGTTGTAAAGCAATGAGGACAGGTAACAACAACTTTCTTCTTACCCTTTGGTCGATCACCAAATGTTTCTTTAAATGTTTCAATATTTTCACGTGCCAGAATTTGATACAAGAACTCATTACCAGCACGGCGTGCAGGATCTCCTGTGCAAGTCTCTTTCTTGCCAAGAACAGCAAAGTTAACCCCCGCTATATACAAAAGTTCTGCAACAGCTTTTGTTGTTTTCTTTGCCCGTTCTTCATATGCACCAGCACAACCTACCCAGAACAAATACTCAACATCATCAGGTAATTGACCTTCAATGACATTGACTGGGAAATCACACTCTGCAATCCAAGCTTCACGATCTGTGCGATTAGCACCCCACGGGTTACCAGTCTTTTCTAGATTTCTAAAGGTTCCACCAAGTTCAGATGGAAACTCTGATTCAACTAAAACTTGGAAGCGACGCATGTTAACGATGTGATCAATGTGTTCGATATCAACGGGGCACTCGTTAACGCATGCGCCACATGTTGTGCAGGACCACAGGACATCTAAACTGATTGGTGAATTCTCACCAACAAGTGCCTCATTTTCAACGGTTTTAGCAAAGGCATGATCACGCATAGCCATGATTAAAAGCTTTGGTGACAATGGTTTATCAGTGTGCCACGCAGGACATTGTGATTGGCAGCGACCACATTCTGTACACGATGTCATATCCAACAATCCCTTCCAGGATATGTCAGCTCGTGTACCTAAACCAAAGACATCATCATCTTTTGGATCTTCAAAGTTAATTTCTTCACCGTGTGACAACATCGGAGGGAGTGCACCTAATGATGACTTTCCATCTGCGTTACGACGATAGAAGATGTTAAATGGAGCTAAGAACCGGTGCCAAGCAACACCCATCGTCAAATTTGTGGCTATGACAATGAACCAAGTCATTGATCCAACGATTTTGATGGTTGCCACAATCTGGATCCACATCGTTATCTCTGACAATGTCATTGCTTTAAACATGTCGGCAATAAACCAGGTGGTGATGTAGTGGCGATTCCAGGCCATTTCGTTTGAGAGCGCACCTTCAAGGCCACGCAATGCGATTACACACACCACGATTAAAACGATGGTGAACTCAACGTAGTAAGCCTTGGCCATACCAGAGCCAGCAAAACGGGAACGCTTATTGCGCAATCTGGTTACTTGTCGAATACCAATCAAAGCGACGATACCAATACCAGTTGACCACGCAACTAACTCAGTGATGTATTCATAGACCCACATGTGCCCAATAATTGGCAAGGCAAATCTAGGATTAATTAATTGTCCATATGCGGTAATCAAAGTTCCAAAGAGTGCGAAGAAGCCAATCATCACAAACCAGTGAGCAAAACCAACAACTGTAAAGTTCAACATCTTTGTGTGACCAAAGATCTCGCGCGCTGCCATACGCAACCGCTGCAACTTGTCGTTACTGCGCGTTGAATCAGGTTGACCCTTCTTATAGATACCGATCAGTGCTTTTGTCCGGACGGCAAGAAGAACAAGAGCTATGAGTGTGATGCCATAGGAAAGGCCTGCGAGTGCGAGGTTCATGGAGGTAAGGCTAGCCAGCCAAGGCTGGAATAAAGAGGAAGGGTTCTGTGTTCAACTAGATAGAAACCTGAGTCGCGGCGACTCAACCTTTTGAGTACAATCGACTCAGGTTCAACAATCCTCGACCCTAGATCAGGCTCGAGAGGGACAAAAGGAGCACACATAATGGCTAGAGCAGTCGGAATCGACCTCGGTACAACAAACAGCTGCGTATCCGTCCTTGAAGGTGGCGAGCCAACAGTTATCGCCAACGCAGAAGGTGCGCGCACAACCCCATCTATCGTGGCCTTTGCCAAAAATGGCGAGGTTCTTGTTGGTGAAGTGGCAAAGCGTCAATCAGTGACAAACGTCGAACGCACAATCCGTTCCGTGAAGCGTCACATGGGTACTAACTGGACTATCGATATTGATGGCAAGAAGTACACATCACAAGAAATCTCAGCACGCGTGCTGCAAAAGCTAAAGCGCGATGCAGAAGCATATTTGGGTGAAACAGTAACTGATGCAGTTATAACCGTGCCTGCTTACTTTAATGATGCGCAACGTCAAGCAACAAAAGAAGCTGGTGAAATTGCTGGACTCAACGTTCTTCGCATCATCAACGAGCCAACTGCTGCAGCGCTCACATACGGTCTTGATAAGGCAGACAAAGAACAAACAATTCTTGTCTTTGACCTTGGAGGTGGAACATTTGACGTTTCACTACTAGAAATCGGCGACGGTGTTGTTGAAGTGAAGGCAACTAACGGCGATAACAATCTAGGTGGAGATGACTGGGATCAAGCACTTGTTGATCACTTGGTACAAACATTTGGATCTGCAAATGGAATTGATTTAACAAAAGACAAGATGGCGATGCAACGTGTTCGTGAAGCTGCTGAAAAAGCAAAGATTGAACTTTCCTCTTCACAGTCTGCATCAGTCAACCTTCCATACATCACAGTTGATGCTGAAAAGAATCCACTGTTCATGGATGAAACAATTACTCGGGCACAGTTCCAGCAGTTAACCGCCGGATTACTTGAGCGTTGCAAGAAGCCATTCCTGGCAGTTCTTAAGGATGCCGGAATTCCTATCGATAAGATTCATTCTGTAGTACTTGTTGGTGGATCAACTCGTATGCCAGCAGTTGTTGAATTAGTCAAAGAGTTAACCGGCGGTAAAGAACCAAACAAGGGTGTTAACCCTGATGAGGTTGTTGCAGTTGGTGCATCTCTTCAAGCTGGTGTTTTAAAGGGTGAAGTAAAGGATGTATTGCTCCTAGACGTTACTCCGCTGTCACTTGGCATCGAAACTAAGGGTGGCGTAATGACACGTCTGATTGAGCGAAACACCACAATCCCAACAAAGCGCAGTGAAGTATTCACAACAGCAGATGACAATCAGCCTGCTGTGCAGATTCAGGCGTACCAGGGCGAACGTGAAATGGCTGCATATAACAAGAAGCTAGGAATGTTCGAACTAACAGGTTTGCCACCAGCACCACGTGGAGTTCCACAAATCGAAGTTACATTCGACATCGATGCAAACGGAATCGTTCACGTTTCTGCAAAAGATCTTGGAACAGGTAAAGAGCAGAGCATGACTATCACTGGTGGATCTGCACTGTCTAAAGAAGAGATCGAGCGCATGATGGCCGATGCTGAATCACACGCTGAAGAAGATCGTCAGCGCAAGGAAGAAGCAGAAATCCGCAACGCAGGCGATTCACTTCTTTACTCAACTGAAAAGTTCATCAAGGACAACGAAGAGAAGTTGTCACAAGGTGATTCTCTTGAGAAGAAGACAGAGACAGAAGCAGCCTTGGCAGAACTTAAGACCGCACTCGGTGGTTCTAACTACGAAATGATTAAGTCAGCAACTGAAAAGGTAGCAACAGTGAGTCAGGCACTTGGTGCAGCACTATATGCAGCAGGAGCAGCTGACGCCGATGCAACACCTAATGAAGATGGTGTTGAAGACGCTGAAGTAATTGAAGAAGAACAAAAGTAATGTCAGAGGAAACTACTGAACAAGTAGTAGAAGAAGTTGTTGAGCCGGGTCAGGAAACTGACCCGGTTGCAACACTGACCGCGGACTTGCAACGACTACAGGCAGAGTATGCAAACTACCGAAAGCGTGTTGAACGCGATCGCGCCGTTGCACATGAAAGCGCAGTCGGTGCTGTCTTAACAGAGCTGCTAGCACTCCTTGATGATGTTGATCGGGCTGAGGCACACGGGGAGTTATCTGGTGGCTTTAAAGCGGTGGCAGATCAGTTAAATTCAATAGTTTCACGTATTGGCCTTGAAAAATATGGCACAGAAGGCGAAGCCTTTGATCCACAGATTCATGAAGCACTAATGCATGATGAGTCTGCTGATGTTGAGGTACCAACAGCCTCAAAGATTTTGCAATCTGGATATAAATACAAAGAACGAATTCTGCGACCTGCGAGAGTTGCAGTAACAGATCCAGCGGGAGCGTAATTAACCATGGCAGCTAAAGATCTCTATGAAAAGGACTTCTATAAAGTTCTTGGCGTAGATAAGAAGGCTGCCGCCGATGAAATCAAAAAGAAGTACCGCGCACTTGCCCGAGATCTACACCCTGATAAAACAAAGGTGATGCAGAAAAAGAAGAAAAGTTCAAAGCTGTATCAGAAGCCTATGAAATTTTGTCAGATACAAAAAAGCGCGCTGAATACGATGAAGCTCGTTCTTTGTTTGAAAGAGGTGGATTTCGTTCGCCCCTAGGTGGTGGATTTCAAGGTGGAGATTTCAGTGATGTTTTCGGAAGCGGGAACCCGCAAGATATTTTCGCCAATCTCTTTGGTGGTGGACGCCGTGGGCCTCGCAAAGGTCAAGATCTTCAAACTGAAGCAACAATTACATTTCGCGAATCAGTTTTCGGCACAACACTCGATCTACGCTTAGCAACAGATCGAGGGCAAGCACAAAATATTTCTGCCCGCGTTCCAACAGGTGTCAATGATGGAGCAAAGATCCGCGTTAAAGGAAAAGGCGCTGCAGGTGAAGCAGGCCCTGGTGATCTCTTCATTCAACTACATGTGAAGCCTCATCCAATCTTTTCTCGCAAAGGTGAAAATTTAATGATCACCTTGCCAGTCACATTCACTGAAGCTGCACTTGGCGCAGACATTAAGGTGCCAACGATGTCTGAGGATGATGTAACAGTACGTATCGCACCTGGCACACCAAACGGTCGCACACTTCGCGTAAAGGGCCGTGGCATCACAAAAGGCAGTACCACAGGCGACTTATTAGTCACTGTTGAGGTTCAGGTCCCACAACGTGTTGATGGAAAAGCTTTAGAAGCATTGAAAACTTTTGCTGAAGAAACAGCATCAGAGGATGTTCGCTCAGAATTCACGAGTAAGGCAAAGATATGAGCGATGAAGTAAAGAACACACAACCAGATGATGATGCTGGCGTCTATGTGATTTCAGTTGCTGCTGAAATTTCTGGGATGCACCCACAAACCTTGCGCCAATATGACAAATTAGGTTTAGTTTCTCCGTCTCGCACAGAAGGTCGCAATCGTCGCTACTCCCTGCGAGATATTGCATTGCTGCGGGCAGTACAAAAACTAGTTGGTGAGGGAATTAACCACGCCGGAATTAAGCGGATCATTGAATTGGAATCTGCTGTGGCGAATATGGCGGTTGAGGTTGCGCAACTTCGTATTGAAGTAAATGCACTACTAGAGCAAAACCCACCTAAAGGTTTAGTTGCTCGCCGCAAAAATGAAGTTATTGTTTATAAAGAGGATTAGTTCATACAATTAACGCGACCGGACCAGGTTCCAAGTGTTGGGCCAATCGGTGATTTCAAGACCTTTTCAATAACTGTGGCATAGACATCGCGGAAATCTGTTGTAACAGCTAGGTCGCCCTTATACAGATTCTTTAATGATGGTTGCTCACCATAGAAGCCACCCTTAACGCCGTTACCAATAATGAACATTGGGCCTGCGGTCCCATGGTCTGTTCCATCTGATCCATTACCTAGAACTCGACGACCAAATTCGCTATAAACCATGATTGTTACATCATTGCTTCGTGTTGTTGACTTGAGCTGTCCCATAAAACGCGACAAGGAATCTGAAACAGTGCCAAGTAGTGATGCCTGTGCGTTTGCTTCATTGGCGTGAGTATCAAAACCACCAAGGGAGACAGACCAGATCTTTGTAGGAGATCCGGCAGCAATTAACTTTGCAACAACATCTAGCTGTTGAGCCAAATTGCTATCTCCGCCAGCGTTTCCACCATTAACTGTTGGCAAATCTGGGTTCACAGGAGCAGGCATCTTAAGCACCGGCTGCACACTGGAAGAAACACTAAAGAGATTACGCATTGAGGTGGCAGCAGCAGCCATCAACTTTGAATCCTTTTTAACAGGCATAGAAAGTTTTTGGCACTGGGTTGCTAAATCTCCCTTAGGAATAACTAATCCGCCAAGAGGAAGTGCTGAACCCGAACGCTTTGCACCAGCAAGTAGTGGAGGCAAAACTGAGCCTAGAGAAATTGCAAGCATTGAATCCTCTGGCTGTGAATCAACCCAACGGCCAAGCCAACCAGTTGAAATATTTTTTGCTGGAGATGCTGTCTGCCATTTAGCCATAGATGAAAAGTGTGAATGATCTGGATTGGGATAACCAACACCACGAACAATCGCTACCTTGTTTTGATCCCACAAGGCTTTCAAACCTTTCATTGCAGGATTGAGTGCAAGTTCAGCGTTCAGCGGAAGAACTACTTCTGGTTTGTATGCAAGTTCTGGTCGTAGTGAGTAATACAAAGGATCTGTGTAAGGAACAACGGTATTTAATCCATCATTACCACCATACAAAGTAACAACAACAAGAATTGGAGTATTTGCTGGCAGTGGACGATCAATTGCAGCTTGGGCAATATCTTCCAGGCTTAACAATGGCGCTGCAGCACCAACTGCAACCGCACCTGTAGTGAGCTTAAGGAACTTTCTTCTGGTTACTGTATCCATGGGCGTCTCCTATGCACTCACGATAAATTCAGGACTACACAATGCAAGCAAAGCAAACTGAGCTGGATCAGCCAATGAAGCACGCAAAGCTGCTTGTGTTCGTGGACTCCATTCAGCAACACCTAACCAATCAGCACTTTTAAGGACGCGTGAACCAACCGGAATATCTTTTAGACCCTTCAAATCACTTTGATTGATTAACCAGGCCGCAAATGCGATTCGGTATTGGGCTGTTGCAGAGGACAACCACGCCTCAGCTGCAGGCCAACCACCAACATTTGGGGGATTAAATGGAACTTGGCCAAGCTTGTCTAAGAAATTAAACAGCTGTCCAGGTGTCTTCAGATTTGATGGTGTTAGTTCAAGCGCACGGCACGCAGCAATAAACCACTCAACCGGTGCTTTAACTAAATCATTCTTTGAATCCCTAATCGCAGGATCATTTGCCATTGCCTTAACCGCCGCCGAAATATCTCGACCAGCAAAGGCACTCTTGGCAGAAAAAGTTGCTGGCATAGCTTCAGTACTTGAAATGAATCTGTACCACAAACGCTCGGCAATAAATGTCGCATTATCATCACGCTCAACCAAGAAATCTGACAAAGCCTCACCATTAAATGTTTGGGTTTTTCCTAAGATGGTAACTGGATTTGCGTCATAGCGTTTTGCATTGAAAGTTACAACACCGCTGCTTTTTTCAACCTGATATCCAGTCAACGCACGTGCTGCGGCTTTAACGTCATCTTCTGTGTAGCGACCAACACCTAAAACAAAAAGCTCCATGAGTTCGCGACCTAAATTTTCATTAGGTGATTTTGCTGTGCTCTCTTGTCCATCTAGCCAAAATTGTAAAGCAGCATCATTAATCATTGCACGTGACATTGTTTTAAAACTACCTAAACAGTTAGCACGCAAAGTGTTGTTTTGAATAAACATAGGCATCGCATAATTAAGTTTTTGAATCGAAGTTGCCCAGTGGCCATGCCAGAACCAGGTCATTCGTTCCGTTAAACCATGATCGCTCATCGCCATGAGGTCTAGCCACCACAATGACATTTGCTGAGTTTGATTTCTCAATGCGATTGAAAACGGAACAATCTCTTTTGAGTTAGCAGCAGGACGCTTTCCTAAATCAGTAATCTCAGGTTTCATGACTTTTGCCGCACCGGCATCAGCTGCCGGAACAGTTAAAACCTTGGCGCGGGTTGCTTCAACACCGTCTTTGATAGCTTGTGCATATTCACCAGGGCGTGGCCCAAAGCCAAAGCGCTGCAACAATCTGGAGGTCTCTAACCTCTGTTGATTCATGTGGCAACTGTAGAGATAGATACTCGCCGCGGTAAGGTTAAATCATGAATTCACGTGAAACTCTCAGAGAACAGATTCTTACTAAGGCTGTTGTGCATGGAAAAGTCATTCTTTCCAGCGGCAAAGAGGCGGATTATTACGTAGATCTGCGTCGCGTCACATTAGATTCACAGGCAGCACCGCTAGTAGGTCAGGTCATGCTGGATTTAACACAAGATCTTGATTACGAAGCTGTTGGCGGCTTAACACTTGGCGCAGACCCAGTTGCAACAGCGATGATGCATGTGGCAGCAGCACAAGGAAAAAAGATTGATTCATTTGTAGTGCGTAAAGCAGAAAAAGCACACGGACTACAACGTCGCATCGAAGGACCAGATGTTAAAGGCAAGCGAGTGTTGGCTGTTGAAGACACATCAACAACTGGTGGATCAGTTTTAACAGCAGTTGAAGCACTGATTGAAGCTGGTGCAATTGTGGTTGGCGTTGCAGTAATTGTTGAACGTGGCGCAGAACCAAAGATTAAAGAAGCTGGCTATGAATACCGCGCTGCCTATCAGTTATCTGATTTAGGCCTATAGCGCTTTGATTGCCACTCTTTAAATATTTCTAGGGCCAAAGGAATAGAAGTGCCAAGAACAATCAAAGAAACAATTCCAACAATGAAGTAATTGCCATTTTCTTTAAACACATCACCTAAGAAGTAGCCGATTCCCATTGCAACTTGCGTCCAAATGACTGCACCAATTGCATTCCAGGTAGAAAATGTCTTGCGATCTAATTGCACAACACCACAAACAGGATTAATCAATGTTCTGGCAAATGGAATAAAGCGACCAAAGACCAATGCTTTTCTAGGACCATACTTAACGAGCCACTTTTCAATCTTTTGAACCATTTTTTGATTAAAGAATCGGCTCTCTGGTCGATCAAAGAACTTTCTTCCATATGTTCTGCCAAACCAATAACCAACTTCGCCACCAACAATTGCTGCAATCGGAGCAAGAGTAAATAACAGCGGAGTTGAAAGCTTTGCCTCACCCAACGCAGCGGCCCCAGAACCAGATGCAGCGATACCTGCTAAGAAAACAACTTCTCCCCCTGGGAAAACCAAACCAATAAGTAAGCCTGTTTCCATAAAAATGATGCCAAGAACGCCGATAAGCCCGAGCGTTGAGATCACTGAATTGGCATCTAAAAGGTTCACAACTCCGAGGCTAGCCTATGATTCCGCCGTGTCACTAGACCGCGAGTATCGCCCACGCCTGCACTTCACCCCTGCCAAAAATTGGATGAATGATCCAAATGGTTTGGTGTGGCATAAAGGCGAATACCACCTGTTTTTTCAGCACAATCCTTTTGGAACTCAGTGGGGACATATGTCCTGGGGCCATGCGGTAAGCAAGGATTTAATACATTGGGAAGAGTTGCCTGTAGCAATTGCCGAAGGTGATGACGGGGCAATATTTTCTGGAAGCGCTGTCAGCATCGGTGATGAAATAGTTGCGATCTACACCCGGCACACAGAAACAAATCAATCACAATGTATCGCTCGTAGCTCTGACAACGGCCGCACCTTTGTTAAGTTTGAGACGAATCCAGTTCTTGATGAAAACAAAAAAGATTTTAGAGATCCAAAAGTATTTAGATACCAAGATCACTGGATCATGTGCGCAGTTCAGCCGTGGGATCACCAAGTCTCATTTTACAAATCTTTAGATTTAGTTACTTGGCAGCACTTAAGTAATTTTGGACCGGCCGCTGCAATTAACGGTGTGTGGGAGTGCCCTGATCTATTTCCGTTAACTTTAGCTGGAAGTGAGTACTGGGTTTTATTGGTCTCACTTAACCCAGGTGGCTTGTATGGATCAGGAACTCAATACTTCATTGGAGATTTTGACGGAACAACATTTACCGCCATGTATTCAACGGATGAACCTCGTTGGTTGGATTATGGAAGAGATAATTACGCGGGCGTAACATTTAACAATGAACCAAACGGCAAAAGAATCCTTATTGGCTGGATGGCTAATTGGGAATTTGTTAAAGAACATCCGCAAACTTCTTGGACAAATGCAATGACTATTCCACGAGAATTAGGATTAACTAAATACGCCAATGAAATTGTTCTCACTCAACAACCGATGTGCGAATTAACGTATGAAATTAAAGTACCGATGCCCACAACCGGAATAGTTGGTTTGGAAGGATTTGTTAAAGTTGGTTATAACGCAGATGCAAAAGTTGTTTTCATTGATCAATTCGAAGCATCGTATGAAGTTGATGCAGATGAACTGCATCTAAAGGTTGTCGTTGACCAATCCTCCATTGAACTGTTCACTGGCGATGGAATTAGAGCAATCACGATGGCGACTTTTCCGCCCCTTGGTTCATCTCGGGAATTGGTCAGTTTTAGCCAATAACGACACGATTTTGCACCCTTTTACGCTCAAGGGGGACTGTAA
>Ga0209134_10000094_pt1 | contig 24400 bp, 28 predicted proteins | sample LauGreSp1BDMLBSN_2_FD_187566 | JGI IMG/M metagenome (GOLD analysis project Ga0209134, IMG submission 187566) | Freshwater lake microbial communities from Lake Michigan, USA - Sp13.BD.MLB.SN (SPAdes) (version 2) | ecosystem: Environmental > Aquatic > Freshwater > Lake | place: Lake Michigan, USA... | reverse complement strand
GGGCATCGCATTTAACCGCGATGAGGCCAAAATCTCTGTGGTCGGTGTGCCCGACAAGCCAGGCATCGCGTACCAAATCTTGGGCGCTGTGGCTGAAGCCAACATTGAAGTGGACATGATCATCCAAAACATCAGCAAGGATGGCAAAACTGACTTCAGCTTCACCGTGCACCGCAACGACTACGCTCGCACCACTGATTTGTTGAAAGACAAAGTCTTGCCAGCCTTGGGTGCCAATGAAGTGCAAGGTGACACCAAGATTTGCAAAGTGTCTATCGTGGGTATTGGTATGCGCAGCCACGTGGGTGTGGCCAGCAAGATGTTCCGCTCATTGAGCGAAGAGGGCATCAACATCCAAATGATCTCGACTTCTGAGATCAAGACATCGGTGGTGATCGACGAGAAGTACATGGAACTCGCTGTGCGCGCGTTGCACAAAGCTTTCGATTTGGACCAGCCCGCCGTCTAAGTTAGGGCATAATACGCCCTGCTGGAAACGTGACCGAGTGGCCGAAGGTGCTCCCCTGCTAAGGGAGTATGGGGTGTAGAGCCTCATCGAGGGTTCGAATCCCTCCGTTTCCGCCAAAAAACTGTCCGAGTTAGACCTAATAAGTCCAACAAAGACTTGGAAAGCCCCGTAAACATTACGTTTCGGGGCTTTTTCTATTCCAAACCAGTCTTTTCTGGTACGGGGTAGAACAGCCTCTTTTCATGGTGTATCTGTTGGTACCAACAGTGCACGTTGTTGGTATCGTGAAAAGTATGGCACTTACAGACATTCAAATCCGCAAAGCGTCCCCAAAGGACAAAGACTACAAGCTCTCCGATTCAGGCGGCCTTCATCTACTTGTAAAGGCAACCGGCAGCAAACTGTGGCGACTAGCCTACAGATACTCTGGTAAGCAAAAGACCCTCGCGTTTGGGCCCTATCCACTGCTCACCCTTGCCGAGGCTCGGGAGAGGGCATTCCTAGCGAAGAAGAAGCTCTTGGACGGCGTTGACCCAGGCGAAGAAAAGCGCATGGCCAAGATCACGAAAAAGATCAGTGCCTCAAACAGTTTTGAGGCCATAGCCCTCAAGTGGTTTGAATACTGGGGGAAGCAGAAAAGTCCGCGACACGCTGATTACGTATTGCGCCGTTTGCAGGTAGATGTTTTTCCGCAGATTGGTCACCGCCCAATTGGGGAGATCAAGTCGATTGAGATTGTTGGCGTGATGAAAAAAATCGAGGAGCGTGGTGCACTTGATATTGCGAAACGTAACTTCCAGACGTGTGGTCAGATTTTTCGTTATGCAATTACGACAGGATTTGCTGTTGATAACCCCGTTGAGAAAATTAAGGCTTCAGATTTTTTGACTCCATCTTCGGCGGTGAATTTTGCGCGTATCGATTTGCCGGACTTGCCGAAGTTACTTTTGCAAATGGATGCTTACGACGGCAGTTCAGTTACAAGGATCTCGCTGCAATTGATGGCGCTAACTTTTCTGAGGACTAGTGAGCTGATTGCTGGTCGATGGGAAGAGATTGATTTTGAAAATGCAGTTTGGCGAATTCCTCCACATCGAATGAAAGTCAAAATGCGCGGCGAGCATTGGGTGCCATTGTCAAAGCAAGCGATTTATCACCTTAGAGCGTTGCAACTTTTAACTGGCCAAAATGAGTTCCTATTTCCAGGCGCGCGGGATAGGACTAAACCAATGTCGAATAACACTATTCTCGGGGCCTTGAAGCGCATGGGATATCTCGGCATGATGACTGGCCATGGTTTTAGGGGGCTTGCGTCAACAGCTTTTCACGAGGCAAATTTTCGAGAAAAACACATAGAGGTTCAGCTTGCACATTTAGAGCCTAACAAGACAGCAGGGGCCTATAACCACGCTAAGTACATCGCGCAAAGAACACAGATGATGCAGTGGTGGGGTGACTTCTTGGACTTGGCTCGACAAGGTGTGGTGCTCCCACTGCCTAAGTTGCCTGCTGGGTACTCAGACTAGAAGTTATTGGAGAGACGCTAGGTGAAACTTTTTGGAAGTTAATTTTTCATTAACGGATTTGTTATTGATTAGCCTATTTTTGATCAACTGCTCAATGACAGCTTTAGGCTGGGAGCAGTCCTTGACGTAATTCCTGAAACCAGTTGCAGGCGACCAAGCACCGTCATCATTTGGGCTGTGAAGTGGGTATCACAGTCTGACATAGCAAAGCTGCAAAGAGACGGGGCAGCTGTCGTATGCCTCTCTAGATGAGTGCTAGGAGCCTACGAGATCAATCATGATTTCTCGAGCCTTGGCCTCAAGTGCCGAAACTAAATCAAGTTGATTCTGATATTCACGCAGCCAAGCAGCAGAAAATTTTTCCAGCACGGCCTTGTGCGCTTGAAGATCTGTTGATGCTGCTGACAAATCTTGTTGAGAGTTGAGAAGAGTAATCGAAAACCGCCGATGAGACTGACAGAACTCATAGACCTCTATCTTGAGCTCTGGAAAATAGAGGCCAGACAAACGCTCTATCGTCGGAAGTGGTGATGTTCCATGGTCTTTAGTCGAGTCAAAGATGCGTTTGGCGCGCTCACCTTCCTGCCAGAGTTGGAGTTCATGAACCGCTTGAAGTAGTTCCTCAAGCTTTAGTCGGCGAAGCGTGCGTCGCTCGCGTGCGACCCAGTCGGCATGAGAAACGCTAGCCTTAACCTCTTCAGCGACCGCTGTGGTTGCCTTGAGTTGAGTTAGAAGTTCATGAAAATCAGCTTTTGTAGCAAAGAAATCACCACGTTTTCGCGCATAAGCTTGCAAGTATGCAGTTCCGAATCCAAGGACCAAGGCGATAGCAAACATCAATGCATAGACTGGCCATTGAAGCAAGATTTGCTCCTTGGCAATTTGCTCTGCAATCTCACGCAGCATGGCTTCGTTCATATATTTCTCGATTTTATGAAATTGGCAATTCGCCGGAACTTTTGATTGGTAGTCAATTGAATAGTATGGCTCTACCGATTGGCATGGTGTGAATTGTGCTCACACTTATGCAGCACCGATGTGAATGACGGCAATCGCTGCACACCAGTCAGTGGTGATGACAAATAGTCTTGTATTAAAACTGCGCGCCAGCAAACATTTAAAACAAATGCTTAAATGAATTGTTTACAACGTAAATAAATACCCGAATGAATTGTTTACGTTGTAAACAAATGCAAAACTCGAATTGTTTACGGTGTAAACAAATAGCCCGCCGAATTGTTTACAAAACATGATTTGGTTTCTTGGGCGGCATTTTTGACGAATCGATTGCGCTGGTTTTTCTCCCAGTCTCGGAAGTCATTTGCTTTCTGGCGCCAAAAGAGGTTGGGGCTCAGGCCGCCTCAGTTTCAAAAATCGCCCCAAAAACTCCATCCAAAATGAAAACATCATGCACCGTCAAAAAATGGCTGGAACTTTAGGAGCCCATGAGCGTCAATTGTGAAGGGGTAACAACTTTAAAGAAAACCCGAAAAACATCCACACAGAACCGCATAGAGCAACGTTTGGCAAACTAAAGCCGCTCACCCGCGATGGAGGGCGCCCAAGACGCCGAACACCCTAAATCGCCTCGTATCAAAACATCCCAAACGCCAGCCGCAAGCGCCTTTGTTTGTAAACAATTCAGACCCGAACAAATCCTACCTCTCCCTGTCGCTCGCCGTCTCCCCCTCCGCTCGTACCTCGCTGCGGTCTCGTGGCTCGCTCGCCCGCGCTAAGTTGGCCGTGTTTCGGCTGAGATTGGGTTGGCCCGTGGTGGATGCGTCGCTCACGACCTGCAGCCATTTTGTGTGACAGTCGTTCGCTTTCATCGCTTCGTTTTGCTTTGACTCATAGTGTGTTGTTTTTCAGTTTCGTCAAGAGCAAGTAAGTTGCCAGTTCGCCTGCGTCGTCCTGTCACCTTACGCACTTCGCTGTATCGTTGACTGACAGATGTCAGCCAACTGCTTCGTGGCTCGCGCCACTAAGTTTGGGAATGGCCCGATTGATCGCCGCCCATGCCATCTCAGACCTCCGAGCATCAGCACACCTACGCACAGCGACACTACGACCCACAAGGGCCTTCGCAGTCACCATGCTTCGGTGGGTGTGTGGTGGATTTAACGTAATGACCCATCGCATTTGTCGGCAAGCGACACAAGCCCCTCAAGGGGGAACGCGATAGTCATTACGTCTTGCGCCCTAACGGGTAAATGCACCACACACGTTGGTGGCCTCAAAAAACGAATCAATCCCACGTCACACCCACACTTCACAACTCAGACGTGTCCTTTCACTCATTTTTCTCACCTCACCAAATTTCAACCCCAAAGACCGTGAGCCTTGGCCTGTGGTGGCGTCCTCTCGGATCGTCACCAATACGGCCCCGTTCACTGGCAGGCTCCGCGCACCCCGCCTGCCTCTTCGTTGTTGAAATCAGCGCCTGAGTGTGTTTTTATCGTTGGCGCTGGGTAGGACAGGGCAGAGGGTTAAAAGCTCGTTAAAGGGGCGTTTAAAGCGCCTGAGCTAGTTGCTTTGCGCAACTTGCCCAGACTGCTTTTGCACTTGGTGCGCGACAAACTTTTCTGCCCTTACCCGCGTCATGGGGTTTTATGTGTCCTAGCGCTGTTAGACGCGGCCTGAAGGCCACGCCACCGCAGCTAGGTAGTCCACCCCCTGCCGCCACATGCTCCTCGCGAAGGAGACCTTCTCGCATCGCAATGTGGTTCGCTTCGCTCACCCTTTCCCTGCTCGGTTCATCATCCTGGCTGAAACAAGAAAGACTTTTTTTACGGCAAAGAAGAACTGCCTGACTGAAACCTTAGCCGGTCATGTTTGTGCCGATGGCATCCGGTCGAGCTTTAGCCAATGGGTTACGCCCCAAAAAGTTCAGCCGTTGTTTTGTTGAAGATTTTTGTTGGCCGGAAACGTACTTCTTGAATAAGTTATAGAGCAGGATTTAAAACCAGCCATCCAGCCCAATGAACATGCGGGTTTCACCAAATTGATAATGTCCAAAAGGACACGTCATTCTGTCCAAAAGGACACGTCAAAAAAAAGGAATCTGTCCAAAAGGACGCGTCGATATCGAATCAACAAAATGGCAGATTTGTAGATTGGATTGTTTGAAATGACATTTAGATGTGTTCATGCTCGGTTTTGTTGATTGATGGTGTGGGGGCCAATCAACCGAGCAGGGGGATGGTTCAGCTCACAAGGGGATGTCTGGACTCTTAGGCTTTGTTGGGCGCAAAAAACACTAGTCATTTATTGGGTAAGCAATAGTAAACCTTCTTCTCGTCTTATCGTTTTAGATTTTTCTAAGGTTGCAAGTGTTCGATAAAGAGCCTCATGCGTGACACCAAGTTCACCAGCTAGGGATTTAAGTCCTGTGCTGACTTGATATTTGCCGCTTTGCCCTTCAGTGTTAATGAGATGAAGTATTTTGTCTTTTACAGACTTCATGCTTAGTCGCTCACATTGAAGCCGAAGTCGTCTAACTTCTTGGTTCAACATATTGATCCAACGTCCAGCGAAAGCAGAGTCCGTACTTAAAGCATCAGCAAGTGTTTGAATGGGAATTTGGATGATTTCCGAATTGGCCACGACAACAGCATCGCAGTGATACTTGGGCGATTGAAGGCTTGCTTCACTCACAAAGCCATGACGCGTTCTTTGGAGAACAACTGAATCGCCGTGTTGGCTAAGGCGTTCAAGGGTGACTTCACCGCTCAGAACGAAAAACATCCACACTGGCTTTTTTCCGGTTTTAAAGAGCAGTGTGCCCTTTTTGAGGTGCTTATGAGTGCAAAGCGCGTGAACAGCTTCGGGAAGCAACGCTTTGAGTTGTGAGTTGAATTTAATTTGTAGATCATTCATATGATTTAAATCATATGCGATTTGTATAAAGTGCCTGACACTCCTCACAACCATTAAGAGGATCCAATGTCTAAAGCTGTATTTCAATTCGGCGAAACTTTACCTGGATACAGCATCGCTGTACTCAATGAACGTGCAGTCCGAGCCGCAGCAGGCATCTTATTTTTCTTCGCCATGGTCACGTTCATGAACGCGATGTTGCTTGGGAATTTCCAGCCAACGCGTGTGTTTGTAGTTGCGTTTTTGATCGACTTTACTTTACGAATTTTTGTGAATCCGAAGTTTTCTCCCAGCCTGATTCTTGGACAGTGGATAGTTCGCAAGCAAGAGCCCGAATATGTGGGCGCGCCACAAAAACGATTTGCATGGGCGATTGGCTTCACGTTGGCAATGTTGATGCTTTATTTGATTGTCATCAAGGGCGTGATTGGTCCTATCAACATGCTCGTGTGTGGCACATGCTTGCTGTTGCTTTTCTTTGAATCTTCTTTTGGCATTTGTATTGGCTGCAAGCTCTATGACCTGTTGAGCAAAAACAAAGTCGAGCTTTGCCCTGGAAACGTTTGCAGCTTCAATCCATCCCCTGGTGCTGGTGGCACATGGTTGCAGGGCGCAGTGTTCGCTGTGTTCTTAGTCGCAGTGTTCAATGTGGCAGGTTGGGTCTACGCTCATCCCACCTCACCAAAGGTCTTACAGGAGTTGAGCCCATCAGCTGAATCACAAGATCCTGCTGAAGCCGAGCGTTGCAAAGTGCCCGAATTTGCCAAAAAAATCGGTCACGAGCAGCAATGGAAATTGCACAACGGATGTCAATAAAAGGAGCTTTTATGTCAGTTAATCAAATTCAATTTCATGTTGAAAACATCAAGTGCGGTGGCTGTGAGAAGTCCATCATCAAAGGGTTGACCTCAATCGAAGGCGTGTCCAACATCGTTATTGATCGTGATCAGCAGTTAATCAGTGTTTCAGCTGATATGTCATTACGTGAAGCGCTAGTGGCCAAGCTCAAGTCGATGGGCTATCCAGAGCATGGCAGTGTTAGTGGGCTGGATGCTGGACTTGCAAATGCCAAGTCTTTCGTGAGTTGTGCGATTGGTCGCGTTTCCTGATTTCTTTAGATCACGCAGAAAGACAGGTAACCAGGTGGAATTTCCCAAAATAACTAAACAACGCCTTGTTATTGCGGGAACCAGCTTGGCCCTCGTTGGATTGCTTGCATTTGTATTTTTCAGAGCTGGACCGCTGGCTGCCACACCAGTTACTGTGCACGTTGTGAAGCAGGGTGGATTTACTCCTGCTTTGTTTGGTGTGGGCACGGTCGAGGCCAGACGCAGTTGGATGATCGGTCCCACCGTTGCAGGGCGGGTTGCAAAAGTCCATGTAGACGTGGGGGACGTCGTGAAGGCCGGTCAATTGATGGCTGAGATGGATTCGGTTGATTTAGACCAAAAACTGTCGGCGCAAGATGCATTGATTTCCCGCACTGCCAGCACGCAAATGGCTGCACTAGCCCAGCAAACCGATGCACTCGCACGTTACGAATTTTCTAAGCTGAATTTCATCCGCAACCAAGACCTTGCCAAACAAAATTTCATTAGTCCAAGTGCCCTTGAATTGCGCGCACAAGAAAAAATATCGGCTGAGGCCGCCTATGAAGCTGCTAGCGCTAATTTGAGTGGTGTTAAACAAGATGTGATTCGTTTGAAGGCTGAGCGCGAAGGTTTGCAGCAGCAACGCAACAACGTAAGACTAATGGCCCCTGCCGACGGTGTGGTGATAACTCGAGATGCGGAATCAGGTACCACGGTTGTTGCTGGGCAGCCTGTTATACGTTTGATCGATCCGCAAAGCATTTGGGTCAAATTGCGCTTGGATCAAGGGCGATCTGCTGGTTTGCAATCTGGTCTTGAGGCCCAAATCGTTGTTCGTTCTCAAGCGCAGAGCAGTTATAAAGGCCAGGTTGTTCGCGTTGAGATGCTCAGTGACAGCGTGACCGAAGAGCGTGTGGCGCTGGTCTCTTTTTCGCAAATACCCAAAGATGTTTCTGTTGGAGAGGTGGCAGAGGTCACCTTGGTGCTAACACCTGTTGAGAACGCGCTGCTCATTCCCAATGCCAGCATTCAGCGGCAAGGCGACACCATGGGGGTGTGGCGCTTGATCAATGGCAATCTAGTCTTTACAAAAATACGTGTCGGTGCATCCAGCCTCAACGGCGATATGGTTGTTTTGGAAGGTTTGCAGCTCAATGACCAGGTGGTGGTTCACAGCCAAAAAGCCTTAACTGAAAACAGCCGCGTGCGTGTGGTTGAGGCCTTACGATGATTAGCCTCGCCGGGCGCGACATTCTTCATTCATGGCAAAAGTTTGTGCTGACAGGCATTGGCTTAGGGTTATTAATTGGGGTCACATTGACGATGGCGGGCGTTTATCGCGGCATGGTGGACGACGCGAAAGCACTGCTCAGCAACAGTAGGGCAGATGTTTGGGTGGTTCAAAAAGACACACAAGGTCCTTATGCAGAGCCATCGACTATCAAAGACGATGTGGTTCGCAGCCTATTGGGTATGCCTGGTGTCATGCGTGCCGCCAATGTGACTTACTTTACGATGCAAGTCAGCCATCGCGGTAATGACATACGAGCTATGGTGGTGGGTATGGAGTCAGGTCAACCTGGCGAACCTTCACACTTGGTGGCCGGTCGTTATTTGACGCGCAGTCATTACGAGGCCATCGCCGATGTCAAAACTGGTTTCTCGATTGGAGACCGCATTGGCATTCGACGACATGAATACACCGTGGTTGGTTTGACACAGCGCATGGTGTCTTCTGGCGGTGATCCGATGGTATTCATCGCGATCAAGGATGCACAAGACGCTCAATTCATAAAAGATAACGACGCCATCTTGAACGACAGGGTTAGAACAGCGGCTAATCCCGCCATCAACAGGCCTGGTGTTCCTGGTGTTCTTGAGGCAGTGCAGGCCATTCAAACCAACAGCCACAACGTGAATGCGGTGTTGGTACAGGTCAAGGGTGGATTGACGTCAGAACAAGTGGCGCAATCTATACGCCGCTGGAAACACTTAGATGCTTTTACGCGCGAGGGCATGGAAGAAATTTTGGTGGTCAAGTTGATCGCCACTTCAGCCAAGCAAATTGGCATGTTCTTAGTGATTTTGGCCTTCGTGAGCGCGGCCATTGTGGCGTTCATCATCTACACCATGACACTGGGAAAGATACGAGAAATTGCGGTGCTTAAACTTATCGGCACACGCAACAGCAAGATTGCATGGATGATTCTTCAACAAGCACTAGGCCTTGGCTTGATTGGCTTTGTCGTTGGAAAAGTTGCTGCAACATTTTGGGCACCCGTCTTTCCAAAATTTGTTTTGCTAGAGCAGGGTGACGCTGTGACAGGATTCATAGTCACTCTGTTTATTTGTGCATTGGCCAGCACCTTGGCCATTCGAGTGGCGCTCGCGGTTGATCCGGGTGAGGCGATTTCGTGATGACAAATACATCGCAGACACCACGTGTAGGTGGCATCGTGATCGAAGGATTGCGGAAGGTCTATGGCCACGGCGACACGGCGTTTGAGGCGCTTAAAAATGTCAACATGACTGTGGCGGCAGGTGAGGTGGTGGGACTCGTGGGGCCATCGGGCTCAGGCAAAAGCACCTTGCTGAAATGCCTGGGTGCCATCACTGAGCCTACCGCTGGAAAAATGACCTTGGGTGGTGATGTGATTTACGACCAAGGTTGGAAAATTCCAGACTTAAGAACGCTGCGGCGTGATCGTATTGGATTTATTTTTCAAGCGCCTTATCTGATTCCGTTTCTAGATGTCACTGATAACGTGGCGTTGTTGCCTATGTTGGCAGGTGTGAACAACCAAAAAGCACGAGAGCGAGCGCTGGAATTATTGAAAGCACTGGATGTTGTACATCGTGCACAAGCCGAGCCTTCTCAGCTCTCAGGAGGAGAGCAGCAGCGTGTATCCATCGCACGAGCGTTGGCCAATCGTCCCCCAGTCATATTGGCCGATGAGCCAACCGCGCCTTTGGACAGTGAGCGCGCTTTAGGCGTGATGCGCATCTTGAATCAAATGGCCAAGCAGTCGCAAACGGCCATCATTGTGGTGACGCATGATGAAAAGATCATTCCAACCTTCAAGCGGATTTACCAAATTCGCGATGGCGAAACGGTCGAGGTGGAGGGCGAAGGTCGATCAGTTGATTGATACAAATATCGCCAATAATTAACAGTTTGGACTTGTCGTAACTTGTGTACTTAACAAGTACGTAAACATCAAATATAAGTAGTGAGTTATGGAGTTGTAGACTACGCTCTGATTCAAATTAGAAGAGTTGTATGAACTTCATTGAGCAATATTGGCCAATCCTTGCACTGGCCCTGTGGTTTGGCTACAAGTGGTGGAGTGCAAAGCAAGTTGTGCGGATGCTCCCAGAGTTACGCCAAAACGGCGCCGTGTTTGTCGATGTTCGTTCGGCAGCTGAATTTGCTTCAGGCAATGCACCTGGGACCATCAACATTCCATTACCTGATTTGGGTTCGCGTTTAGCTGAGTTGCCCAAAGATCGCGATGTGGTTCTGTGCTGTGCCAGTGGCTCGCGAAGTGGCATGGCCAAAATGATGCTCAGAACCAGAGGTTTTGCAAAAGTGCACAACGCAGGGACATGGGGTAATTTATGTTGAGCAAATTTCGTTTAAGTTTGGTGCTAGCCGTATTGGCTGTGCTCAGTGCCTGCCAAGATGCTAAGCCGGTTCATGTGGTGTTGGACGGTATAGCTCGTACGGGCGCAGAGCCTATGCTGATGCTGACGGATGAACTAGAGCCTATGGCAGATCCTACGTATGTTCATAAGAAGCGTGACTTGTACGACTGTCAAGGCATGGTGGCCCCATGGTTCCAAAAAGTGTTGGTAGCTGAGCTGAATTATTTGGCTGAAAAAGAGAAGTTGCAATCGATCAATGCACCAGTTTGTTTGCTGATCGTTGACAAAGACTTAGGGCCGAAAGAGGGACGTTTTAGCGTTCACTTTTATGAGGATGCACATGAGTTGAAAGAATGCGCTATCAATCATCGTTGCAAGCTAGCTCGAAATGTCAGTTTGGTTTTGAAGAATCAGTTGGTGTTTCGTTCATATTTTCTTTCCGACTTCAAACGCGAAAAGTACTACCAGCATTGCGTGACCCCTGATGACATGTGGATCGCTAACTCCACTTGCTACGTTGTTCCTTAATAAAGATTTGTAATGATGAGATCTTCCAAAAAATCAATTCAACAGCTCATTGGTGTGGTTATTTTTTCGTTGATAACTGCTGTCCTTAGTTCTGGATGCTCAGAGTCAAACGCTGCTGATCATGTAACGCTAGAGCAAGCGCGAGCTGAATTTGAGTCCGGTAAAGCAGTCTTGGTGGATATTCGTGAGACTCGTGAGCATAAAACCGGTATAGCAGACGGTGCGGTTCTATTGCCAATGAGTGAGTTGACCCAAAAACCGAACTTGTTGCCTAAGAACCCGGACCAGCCTGTGCTGTTAATTTGCAATACACAAAACCGATCAAAGGCAACACTGCAATTGCTAAAGCAGCAGGGTTATCAAAATATCCGCTATGTTGAAGGTGGTATGAGTCAATGGTCAGCTCAAGGCTGGCCATTGGTGTCACCAAAATAAGCGCAAATCATCAATAGGAGAGTTTTATGGATGCATTCCAAGATCATTACCCAGAAAACGTAGCTCATTGCTACGGATGTGGCCACTTCAACGAGCATGGCCACCAAATCAAAACTGTGTGGGAAGGCGATGAAACCGTCACCCGTTTCAAGCCCGAGCCGTATCACACCTCAGTGCCGGGCTACGCGTATGGCGGCTTGATCGCGTCGCTCATTGATTGCCATTGCACAGGCACAGCCTCGGCCGCCATGTACAAGCAAGAAGGCCGTAGCCATGACTCATTGCCCGCGTTCCGTTTTGTCACTGGCTCTTTGCATGTGGACTTTTTAAAGCCCACACCGCTGGAGGGCGAGTTAGTCATTCGTGGTCGCGTAAAAGAAATTAAAGGCCGCAAAGTGGTTGTTGAAGCAACTGTTTACGCTGGCGATGTTGCAACAGCTCGTGGTGAAGTCGTCGCTATTCAAATGCCAGAAAGCTTTGGAACGTGATTAATTTTGAACTTGATTTGGACCAGTTGCCATTAGTTAATGACGAATTGGACGTTTTGGGGCAGATGGTTAACTTGAGCAATCAAGCGATCATCGAATTGGGGTGTGGCAATGCCCGTTTATCTCGATCCCTTTTGGAACGTTACCCAAATTGCAAGGTAACAGGACTCGAGGTTGATGCAATTCAACATGCCAAGAACATATTTCAACCACAGCACGGAATCGAATTTGTAGAGGCGGGTGCACAAAACGTGCCTTTCCCTGATGGCACGTTTGACTTAGCACTCATGCTCAAGTCGCTTCATCATGTGCCTATTCATTTGATGGATCAGGGTTTAGAGGAGGTTGCAAGAGTTCTTCGCACTGGAAGTTTGTTTTATGTGTCTGAGCCCATTTATTCGGGAGCACTCAACGATATCGTGCGTTTGTACAACGATGAGGGTATCGTCAGAAGTGCTGCGCAAATGGCTTTAGATAGGGCGCTTGCAAAACATTTAGATTGGACCCAAGTTGAGGAACGGCGTTTTGCTCAACCAGTTCATTACTCAAGTTTTGATGAGTTTGAGAAAAGAATGCTTTACCCCAGTTTTGCAGATCACAGTATTGATGTTCAGATGCTTCTGCGAATTCAAGAAGCGTTTACGCCTCACCTGACTAAGGATGGCGCATCATTTGTTCGCCCAATGCATGTACGCTTGCTTCGTAAAGTTTCTTAATTCTTGTTATTTAACAAGGTGAGCTCTTACCCACTGAGCAAGATCAGTAGCAGATCTTGCTCCTGAAATTCGTGTGATTTCCTTGCCGCCAATGAAGATCGCTAGGGTAGGTATGCTTCGAATGTTGTGCCGTACACCGACATTTGGATTGGCTTCAGTATCTACTTTTAGAAATCTGGCATAGGGTTCAATCAGGCCGCAAGCTTTTTCGTACTCGGGAGCCATCATTCGGCACGGCCCGCACCAAGGTGCCCAAAAATCGACTACGACAGGAATCTCGTTCTTAGCTATGTGTGAAGCAAGTTGTGACTCTGTAACTGGAGCTGGATGCCCATTAAATAGCTGCTCGTGACATTTTCCGCATGTGAGTTCAGCTTCAAACTTGTTGGCAGGAACCCGGTTTGTGCTGCTGCAATGTGGGCAAACAACATGTTTCATTTTCAAGATCTCCATGCATCATCAATCAGTACTTCTTTATATAAGTAGTAATCAATCGGGAAAACTCAAGACCTATCAGCAGTGAATCCTGAAATATTTGATGTTTATTGATGCATTTTTTGGTCAGCTACAAGTGCCACAACTGGCACCTGAGGACAATTTACGCTGATAACCCATCAGAATTTTCTTCACAATTTTTAACGGTAGATTCCTAATCACCGCTGGAAGGAATCTTGATGTTTTGAATGAAAAGGAGGCCGCCCACTTTGTGAATGGACGAAGCCAAGCGGTTGCTTCAAGAAATTCTTTTTGTTGCTGACTGTTCATGTCTGAATTCCTTTAAAACTATGGGCTAACTTAGTAATTATCCACTTTATATTTGCCATTGCTTATGTTTATTCAATTGTGTTCAGTCGGATGGAGTTGGGCCCAGCATGGTATGCAATGACGTGAAAGTTGTTAATCAACTTCTTTTCCGATAGTTAATTAGTCATTGCTAATATAAGTAGATGCTGCTTAAAATGCACACTCTAAGCTTTGATGCAGGCATCAAAAGAAGGTAATTTCGTGATTCCAATTAAGAATGAGTCTGCTTGGCAGGGGACTTCCGACTGTCGCAGTTGTCAAATCAGAAACTTAGTCCTCTTTTCAGAGCTGGAGGAGTCAGACTTCGAATTCATCCATGCCCCAATTGATGACTTAAATTTTCCAGCAGGAGAGCAGGTCTACAGAGAAGGTAGCAGTGCCTTAGGCATTTTTACCGTTCGACAGGGCATGCTCAAGATCGTTCGCGTTTCCCAAGATGGACGTGAGCGAATCGTTCGAGTACTACGACCAGGGGATGTTGCTGGCTTAGAAGCGCTTGCAAATCAACACTACGATACTGATGCATATGCGTTGACTGATGTAAAAGTTTGTCGAATTCCATTGAGCGTGATGGACAACTTGGCCAGTAATAGCCCAAAGATTCATAAATCTTTGATGATCAAGTGGCAAAAAACATTGCGGGATGCAGATGATTGGTTGGCTGACTTGAATTTTGGAAGTGCAAAGCAGCGACTAGCCAGATTCGTTTTGAAGATGCGAGATGATTCAGATCCAACTCTGACCACTATGTTTGCTCGAGAAGATATGGGTGCGATGCTAGATCTCACTTTAGAAACTATCAGTAGAGAAATTACAAAAATTTTGAATTCTGGAGCACTCACTCAACTTGATAAAAGAGGTCGTGAATACCGGATAGAACGTCCCGATTTATTAGCTACTGATTGAATGCCTAGTAATTTATTTCCGATCAAATTTATTGCGATTGCCTTTGTAATGGCGGCAGGCATTTGGGTAGGTTTGAAGTGGTTGCGGCATTCATTAACGCCCAAAAAAATAGCATATTTACCGTTATCAACTAAGTTCGTCGAAAGAGGGCTAACTACCGTTTTATTCAAAATTCAGCGTAATAAAACGTTAAACGCGCTTTGGTGGCCTCAAGCTAACTCATTGGACGGTCGTAGTGCGGTTCTTATGCATGGTTGGGGTGGAGATGCAACAAACTTGTTAGATGTTGCTGATCATTTGCATGCGAACGGATGGCATGTGCTCTTACCAGATGCCAGATCCCATGGCCTAAGTGATACTGATGACTTCAGTTCTTTGCCCAGGTTTGCGGAGGATATTGACGCTTCAATCACCTGGCTTCAGAACACGGTTCACATTCGTAAGGACCACAAAAGAGAACTTCTCTTGGTTGGTCATTCACTTGGAGGGGCTGGAGTAATTCTCAGCGCTTCTAATCGAACGGATGTATCCGCTGTTGTCAGCATCTCCGCCTTTTCTCATCCAGAGCAGGTGATGCGTCGCTGGTTGGCGGGCCATCTTCTCCCTTATTGGCCAATAGGCTGGATTGTTAATCGATATATCGAAAAGGTCATCGGTTTTCGGTTTGACGACATCGCACCAATCGTTCGTCTTAAAAATGTAACTTGTCCAGTCTTATTAATACATGGGCTGCAAGATGATGTAGTGCCCATCTATTGTGCAGAACAGTTACTCGAATCTCAGCCAAACGCTCAACTCTTGCGAGTTGAAGGTACGCATGAGAAATTCTTTGACCAAGACAAACTTCAAGTTGACGTCCAAATGTGGTTACAGCACCATTTGTCGGCTGGCAAAGCTAAGACAAGTCACATTCCCTTTCCTTAACTGATTCAAATCAGTCAATTTTTCTCCAGTACTGATTTAATCCTTAACGGAATTCACATGAAACCACACGATGACAAGCTTGTTAGGCACTTAATCATCTTCGTACTTCTAAAGTTATGTGCGTTGGTTGTTTTGTGGTGGCTCTTCGTGAAAGATGCCAAAGTGAATGTGAATGCGGATAGTGTTTTCGAAAAAATTAGCAGTCAACAGAAACAGGAAGAGTCACCCAAATGATTTCAGAACAACTAGTCGATCTTTCTAGGTTGCAGTTCGCCGCAACTGCTATGTATCACTTTCTCTTCGTGCCCTTAACTTTAGGGATGGTCTGGTTGCTGGTGATCATGGAAACTGTATTCGTGATGACGGGTAACGTAATTTGGAAAGATATGACCCGTTACTGGGGCAAGTTGTTTGGTATCAACTTTGCTCTTGGTGTTACGACAGGCATCACCTTAGAGTTTCAGTTCGGCACAAATTGGGCTTTTTACTCCCACTATGTAGGCGACATCTTTGGCGCTCCACTTGCAATCGAAGGAATGATGGCCTTTTTCTTGGAATCAACTTTTATTGGATTGTTCTTTTTTGGGTGGGATCGACTTAGCAGAACTCAGCATTTGATGGTCACCATACTGATGGCTGTTGGTACAAATTTAAGTGCGCTTTGGATCTTGATTGCCAATGGTTGGATGCAAAACCCCGTTGGTGCCGAATTTAGCTATGTCACCATGCGTATGGAGATGACAGACTTCTGGGCTGTTGTGTTTAATCCAGATGCACAAGCGAAGTTTGTCCACACTGTTTCAGCTGGATACACAACGGGTGCAATGTTTGTTCTTTCAATCTCATCTTGGTTCTTGCTGAAAAAACAAGACGTTGAATTTGCAAAACGTAGTTTTCGAGTTGCTTCAGCTTTCGGCCTTGCTTCAGTACTGAGCGTTATTGTTTTAGGAGACGAGTCAGGCTATACCGTTGGCGAGGCTCAGCAAACAAAGATGGCGGCCCTTGAGGCGATGTGGGAAACCAAACCCGCTCCAGCTTCACTCACATTAATTGCAAGCATTAATGAAGCTGAGTCAAAAAACAACTGGGAAGTTGATATTCCTTGGGTTATGGGGTTGATTGGCACGCGCTCTTTGACAAAAGAGATACCAGGCATTCATGAAATCAAAGCAAAGAATCGTGAACGAATCAAGCGTGGAATTGTCGCAGTCAAGGCACTTGATGACCTTCGTAACAACCGCGAGAGCGTCGAAGTAAAACGCAGATTTGAAGAATACAAGAACGACTTAGGTTTTGGATTCTTGTTGAAAAAATATGTCGATGACGTGAGTCTTGCTACCCCAGAAATCATTGAAAAGGCTGTTAACGATACCGTTCCTAGAGTCACGCCAATGTTTTGGAGTTTTAGAGTCATGGTGGGCCTAGGTTTCGCCATGTTGATCTTGTTTGCCACCGCATTCTGGACGACTTTGAAATCTAAATGTTCTGAACACCCATATCTACTGCGTGCAGCTCTTTGGATGCTTCCAGCACCATGGATCGCTTGTGAACTAGGTTGGTTTGTTGCCGAGTACGGACGTCAACCTTGGACTATTTACGGTGTACTGCCTACGCATATGAGCGTATCGACACTGACGGTTAACAGTCTGTATGGTTCATTGGCTGGTTTCATCATCTTCTACACCGTACTTCTCGTTGTTGAGGTTTTCTTGATGGTCAAGTTCGCGCGAATGGGGCCTGGAAGCTTAGGCACTGGTCGTTACGCTAATGAGGGGCACTAAATGTTTGATTATGGAAATTTAAAACTCATCTGGTGGCTATTGGTTGGTGTCTTACTCGTCGGATTCGCCATCATGGATGGTCACGACATGGGCGTAGGTACTCTTTTGCCATTTGTGGGCCGAAACGATGTAGAGCGTCGCGTGGTTATCAATACTGTCGGACCTCACTGGGATGGCAACCAAGTTTGGTTCATCACCGCGGGTGGAGCTATTTTTGCTGCCTGGCCCTTGGTCTATGCGACAGCATTTAGTGGGTTTTACTGGGCAATGCTTGCCGTTTTATGGGCTCTGTTTTTCCGTCCTGTTGGTTTTGACTATCGCAGCAAGATACATAACGCAACTTGGCGTAGCACTTGGGACTGGGGTCTGTTCATTGGCGGTGCAGTTCCACCGCTTATCTTTGGTGTGGCATTTGGCAATTTGTTGCAAGGAGTGCCTTTTTCCTTTGATAGTTATTTGATCTCAACTTACTCAGGAAGCTTTTGGCAACTTCTAAACCCATTTGCTCTCTTGGCTGGTGTTGTTAGTAGTGCCATGATTACGCTCCAAGGTGCTTGTTATCTGTCCCATCGAACTGAAGGTGCAATTCAAGCTCGTTCCATTAAGGCCGGCATTTGGGCCGCTGTCGTCATGGTGCTTGCATTTGTTTTAGCGGGCTTTTGGATTCAGCATATTGACGGGTATCGAATCACATCGATCATCAATCCGTCGGCTATGCCAGATCCTTTAAGTAAAACGGTCGTTAAGGAAGCGGGCGCATGGATGAGTAATTACCATCAATTCCCAATTCTTTGGACTCTTCCAATACTTGGGGGATTCGGTGCACTTAACGCGGCTACGCTTCTGCTGTTGCGTAGAACTTTATTGGCATTCGTTTCTTCATCATTCGCAGTGATAGGAGTTATTGGAACCGCAGGCGCAAGCATGTTTCCGTTCATCATGCCATCGAGCACGATGCCCAGTGCAAGTTTGACTGTTTGGGATAGTGTCTCGAGTCACTTGTCATTAGGCATCATGCTTGTTGCGGCTTTAGTTTTTATGCCACTGATCATCATGTACACGTCATGGGCCTACGGTGTAATGCGGGGCAAAGTGACGATTGCACACATTCAGGCTAACGAACATAGCGCTTATTAAAGGAATCAGATATGTGGTACTTTGCTTGGGTCTTAGGTGTTGGATTTGCTGTTCTTTTAGCGATCATGAATGCTATGTGGGGCGAACTGCAAGAAGAGCGAACTGAAAGCCATAAGCGACCATGAATTTTCCGGCCTTAGCTATAGGCATCCTCATCATGTTAGTGGGCACCGTTTTCCCGCCCTTGATGACTGATCTAGACGGCCGAGCTAATCATTGGCTTGCACTTGCCTTATTTTGGTCAATGAGTGCAGGGTTTGTTCGTGGGGTTGGGTTCATACCGCATGCATCAGTCTTCCGCTGGTTCTTTTCAGGATGGAGTTGCTTGTTGGGACTCCTATTGGCCATAGCTTTGTGGGCCCAAACCCGCTTATGAATTAGTTGAAGGGTGGACTTTATGAGTCAGAATGAAGTAGCGATATCAAGAGCGCTTAAAGAATTTATTGAAATTGAGTTCGCTAAGCTTAATGGACTTCCCACGCAACGATAGACAAACTCGAGCCTCAAATGGACTTCCCACGGTGCAGTAGACAGCTCGGGCCTATGATTTCTTCATAGGAGCAGACCATGTCACCACCACGTTTTACCCCTGAGTTTAAAGACGAAGCGGTTCGTCAAATCACCGAACGAGGCTATTCAGTCGCTGAAGTATCGGCAAGGCTTGGCGTTTCAGCGCACAGCCTTTACAAATGGGTCAGTGCTGTTAAGCCAGACAAAACAGATCAGCAAGCCAGCGAGTTGCTTGCTGCCAAAAGTGAGATCCTTAGATTAAGAGCTCAACTTCACCGCACTGAGGAGGAGCGCGACATTCTAAAAAAGGCCGCGTACTTTGCCAAGCAGTCCGGGTGAAGTACGCGTTCATCCAAGCGCACCGAACCGAATTCCGCCTCACCAGCATGTGCCGTGTTCTCAAAGTTCACCGCAGCGGCTACTACGCTTGGCTGCATGAGCCGCTGTCGCCAAGGGCCAAGGCCAACGAGGCGCTGACCGTGAAGATCCGTGAGTTCTACGACCAGAGCATGGGCATCTACGGCAGCCCGCGCATCTTCTGTGACCTGCGGGAAGCTGGCGTGGCTTGCGGCGCCAAACCAGTTGTAACGCCAGTTCCAACACGACGAGCCAGACCACGCCTGGGTGACGGATATCACCTACATTCGCACGCACGAGGGTTGGTTGTATTTAGCGGTGGTGCTGGATTTGCACTCGCGTGCGTTGTTGGGCTTTACGCACACTCGTCCCTCGTTCAACATTGCCAGCGTGATGAACGCGCAAGGCAAGCGTGTACCCATCATTGAGACCACATCACTCAGAACGCCGTTTTGTGACCTTGTGCGGTTTTGCCGAGAAGACTCGAAAGACCTGCCCAAGCTTTTACTTGTTGCTCCCATGTCGGGCCACTTCGCCACCTTGCTGCGCGGCACCGTGCAAACCTTGGTACAAGATCACGAGGTGTACGTGACAGACTGGCGCAACATCCGTGACATTCCTATGAGGGAAGGTGAGTTTGGTTTAGACGAGTACATCGAACACATCCTTTGGTTTATGCAGCACCTCGGTCCCAATGCGCACTTAATGGGGGGGTGTCAACTGCCCTTGCAGTTCAAAGGTGTGGGCCGCCGCGTATACCCGGGCTTTATGCAGCTCATGGCGTTCTTGAACATGAACATCGATAGGCACCAGCAGTCATTCAAAAACCTCTACGAATACCGAGTGAATGGCGAAGATGAAAAAGCCGATGTGATTCGCGACTTCTACAAAGAGTATTTCGCCATCATGGATTTGTCGGGCCCGTTTTACCTAGAGACGGTCAAGCAAGTGTTTCAAGACCACGCGCTACCCACTGGCAAGATGACTTTCCGTGGTCGCCCCCTGAACTTGCAAGCCATTCGCAAAACCTTTGTGCTGACAGTGGAAGGTGAACGCGACGACATTTGCGGTATGGGCCAAACCTTGGCTGCGCAAGACTTGTGCAGGATGTTGCCCGCGTATAGAAAAACGCACCATTTGCAATCAGGCGTGGGCCACTATGGTGTGTTCAATGGCAGGCGTTGGGAGTCCCAAATTTATCCGGTCGTGCGTAACTTGATTCGATCGGCACATTAATGTCTGATGCGAAAACAGAAATTTCTCGTGATGGCTTGCGTTACAAATCGAAGAAAACCGGCTTTCCTTACGAGGGCATGCGCACGGGTGACACCATGAGCTGCATGAAGTGTGGTGTGTACAAACCACGTTCCTTAGGCTCTTTTAAACAGCTGCTAGGAACTGCTGCATTTTTCTGCGGTGACTGCCGTGTGGTGACTAAAAAATAGATTTGTGAAATCTTGGCACGTCGCTTGCATTGAATCTTGAATACAAGATGGGATGCACAAAAATGGTGTCACAGAAATTTCGGGGTACTACACGTCATGCGTCGACATCGCTCGCGGATGTGGGTGATGCGGCATGGATCACACGTGTCACCAGTGTTGAACCATCCCTTGAGACACCGACCGCCAATGCGGGACCATTGCAAGGTTTGCGCTTTGCGGTCAAAGACAACATGGACGTGTTGGGTTTGACCACCACGGCAGCTTGCCCTGAGTTTGTGTATGCAGCGAAAGATCATGCACAAGTGGTGCATCGCTTGCTGCAAGCGGGTGCTTCCTTGCAGGGAAAAACTAACCTCGATCAATTTGCATGTGGCCTCAACGGTACGCGTTCGCCTTATGGTGCTGTGCCCAACGCCTTCAATTCAGCGTTTGTGTCTGGCGGGTCTAGTTCGGGTTCGGCCTACGTCGTGGCCACTGGGCAGGTTGACTTTGCATTAGGGACCGACACCGCTGGTTCTGGGCGTGTACCCGCAGGGCTCAACAACATCGTGGGCTTGAAGCCTTCGCGTGGTCTGGTTTCTGCACGTGGCGTTGTGGCTGCTGCGCAAAATGTGGATTGTGTGTCGATCTTTGCGCGCACCGTGTCGATGGCGGCGCAGGTTTTGCATGCATGTATGGGCTACGACCAAGCTGACCCGTATGCGTGTCACGTCTCTATGGCATCGCAAGCCTTGCCTGCGGCTTTTCGATTTGGGGTGCCAAATGCACTGAACTTCTTTGGTGATGCGCTGGCGGAGTCCGCCTTTGCGCAGTCCATTGAAAATTTAAAACGTTTGGGTGGCCAAGAGGTCACCATTGATTACGCACCCTTGGCTGAAGCAGCCGCCATGCTGTACGAAAGTGCCTTGGTCAGCCAACGCTACGCTGCGATACAAACCTTCTTTGATGCGCACGAAGCGGATGTGATCGAACCTGTACGCAGCATCATTGCCCAAGGCCGTCAATACAGTGCGGCTGATTACATCCGTGCAGAAATTGAACTCAAGCGACTTGAGAAGCAAGCCGAGCGTATGTGGCAAGACATCGATGTGTTGCTTGTGCCAACTGCACCCACGCACTACACGATCGAACACATGCAGACAGACCCCGTAGTCTGCAACCGCAACTTGGGTCATTACACCAACTTCGTCAATTTGTTTGACTATGCAGCACTGTCTGTGCCTAGCCAAATTCGCCCAGATGGTCTGCCGTTTGGCATCACGTTGATCGGCCGTGCGGGCAGTGATTGGCAATTGGCCGAGCTTGGGCAGCGGTACCACCATGCGACAGGCTTGCTGCAAGGTGCCACAGATATACCGCTGCCTCAGATTAACCCCATTGCTGGATTGCAAACGCCACCCACCCTGCACGTCGCCGTTGTGGGGGCGCATTTGAGTGGCATGCCTCTGAACACGCAGTTGACTGAACGCGGTGCGCATTTGCTTCGGGCAGCACGCACAACACCTGACTACCGTTTCTTTGCCTTATCAGGTACTCAACCGCCTAAGCCCGGTTTGTTGCGGGTCGATGCAGGGCAGGGCGCTGCAATTGACTTGGAGATTTGGGAGATGCCCATCGACCATTACGGCTCATTTGTCGCCTTGATTCCTGCTCCGCTTGGGATTGGCACTTTGCAGCTCGAAGACGGTTCTGCAGTGCAAGGTTTTCTGTGTGAGCCGCAAGCCTTGGTGGAGGCTACTGACATCACACATTTCGGCGGTTGGCGTGCCTACATGGCAAGCCATGCCAAATCAACCACTTGATTTCTCATTCACTTTTTTTTCATCCACGTTTAGGAGCTTTCATGAACACCAACTTCAACACCACAGACGCACTCAAGAACAGCTCACGCCGCAAGTTGTTGCAAGCGGGGGCCGTCACCGCAGCCTTGGGCGTCATGGGTGCACCAGCGATTGCCATTGCGCAAAGCGCACCCAAAATTCGTATTGGCTATTGGCCTATCGCGGCAGGATTGCCCTTTTACGCTGCACTGGAAAAGGGTTATTTCAAAGAAGCCGGTTTGGATGTGGAAGGCATCAAGTTTGCAGGAGCTGCGCAGATCATGGAAGCCATGTTGGCGGGGCGTTGTGATGGCAGTGCCAACGGCACAGGCTCGGCCAACTTAGCCATTGGCGAAATTGCCGCACCCGGCACCTTCAAAATTTTTGCCTCGAATCCCAGCAATGTGAAAAACGTGCTGGACGAGTTTTTGGTGCCCGTGGATAGCCCCGTGAAAACGATGGCTGAGCTCAAAGGCAAGAAAGTCGCGTCCGGACCCGGCATTCAAAACTTGACCTTGGCCAGAACTGTTTTAGAGCGTGCAGGCGCCACAGGTGCGACGGTTATCGAGCTGCCCATCAGCCAACACGTGGCGGCCTTGGCTGCGGGTCAAGTTGATGCGGTCTACACCCTTGAGCCCACCGGCACGATTGGCCGTCTCAACAAGACCACCCGTGTGTTGGAAGCTGGCGTGATTTCTAAGTACATCTTGGGCGATGCGATGGCACCTTGGTTTGGTGGCTCTGCATCTTTGACCGCTGAGTTTGTCAAGAAGTACCCCGTGGAGACGAAGAAGTTCGTCACAGCCTATGCCAAAGGCATTGCTTATGTGCGCAGCAATGCTGCTGAGTCACGTCAATACCTCAAGGGTTACACCGCCATCGAAGGCGCGTTGACAGCCGAAGTGCCCATGGCTGCTTACACCATGTACAACGAATTCACAGCGAAGGACATTGCTGCTTTTCAGAAGTTCTTTGACCTGTTCTCTGACAAAGGTGTTTTCCCCTCTCGTCTGATGGTTGAGTCCATGTTGTACAAAGGTTAAACCATGCATGAAGCCGCCACCTCTGTCTTGATGGATGCTGCAAAACGGGGGTTGATATCGCCCGTGCCACAGACAAATCAATCCGCCAATCGCTGGAGTCTATGGCGGTTGATGCCACTGCTAGGCCCCTTGGTGTTGTTCATCATTTGGGACTTGGTGGTGCGCTTCAAGCTCATCCCACCCATCCTGCTTCCTTCGCCATGGAACACGCTGAGCACGCTATTCATTGGCATGGCGGGTGGTAGTTTGTCCGGCGACTTTGCCTACACCCTGATACGCACTTTAGAGGCTTTTTTGATTGCCGCAGTGGTGGGCGTGCCTGTAGGCGTGTTGTTGGGCAGCAATGAGCGGGCTTACCGCAGCGTGGAGTTTGTGATTGACTTCTTTCGCTCCACACCCTCGTCGGCGTTGATCCCCTTGTTCTTAATGATCTTTGGTGTGTCAGACATCAACAAGGTGGCCATTGCCGCATTTGGTGCACTGCTGATTGTGTTGTTCAACAGCGCTTACGGCGTGATCAATGCAAGAAAGCAACGCGTCATGGCTGCCAAAGTGATGGGTGCGACACGTTGGCAAATTTTCAAAGATGTGTTGATCTGGGAGAGCTTGCAGCCCACGTTCGTAGGCTTGCGTAGTGCAGTGTCTATGTCCTTGGTGATCGTCATCGTTGCTGAAATGTTCATTGGTTCAGAGCGTGGCTTGGGCCACCGCATCATCGATTCGCAGCAGGTCATGAATGTGCGTGACATGTATGCCTCTATCTTGGCTGCAGGCGCCTTGGGCTATGTGTTGAACATTGTGTTTTTGGTGCTTGAAAAACGCATCGTGCATTGGAGCGGAAGATAAGTATGAGCGTCGTCCTCAACCCCATGATGGCACCCGATCCAGCACCCGCACCT